>Ga0208901_1000063_pt1 | contig 70952 bp, 77 predicted proteins | sample AntAceMetag02UKF_FD_184764 | JGI IMG/M metagenome (GOLD analysis project Ga0208901, IMG submission 184764) | Saline lake microbial communities from Ace Lake, Antarctica - Antarctic Ace Lake Metagenome 02UKF (SPAdes) (version 2) | ecosystem: Environmental > Aquatic > Non-marine Saline and...
AGATTACACAGATTTGCAGGGGTTACATGATGAATCGTTTAATGTTGCAGTTTTTGTTGCCGAAATTGATCAGCAATCCAACGTGTAGCCCTGATGCCTTCAGATAAGAGAGTACCTGATATTTGAATACTTCAGGGACATTTCCCGTTAATGCTTTGATTTCAACAATAACTTTGCCTTCCACAAGCAGGTCCAGTTTGAAAGAACCCACTTTTTTACCCTGAAAAAATACTGTGAACATTTTTTCAGTTTCATAGCCTAAGCCAGCATCTTTAAGCGCTATCATGAGCCCTTTGTGGTAAATCTTTTCAGGGAAACCAGGTCCCAATTCAGTGTGCACTTTAAAAGAACAAGCAATTATTTTCTCTGTAAGTGGGTCCTTTGACTTTTCCATCATCTCATAATCTGTGCCATTACGCCTAAATCTGTGTCATCACCTTTTTATCTGTGCAATCAGCACTCTTCTTCAAATCTCGTTTTGTCCTCGTCTCCCAGATAGGGGCCCTGCTTCACTTCAATGATGGACGTTTCTTCCAGCATCTCTAAAGAATGTCCCCCGCCGCACAACAAAATAACATCACCCGCTTCCAGTATTCGCTCCTCCAAGAACTCTTTCTCGGAAGAATAAAGGTTCACCTTCAAACGTCCTCTGCGAACCACCAGTACTTCCTGTGTATAAAAAACCTGCCGACTCAGAAAATTGTGCACATGAGGAGCGATCTTTTTGCCCTTAGGATGCGTCATTGAAGCAACTTGCTGCGAAAAGCTTGGAGGGGTAAAGAAGTGTATGCCCGGTTCATCAAAACGGGCTCTGATAATCAGGGCAATTGGCTCAAGGCCACTGACGATGTTTTCAATATTCGGAATTTTCATTTTCTTCCTCCTTTCATAGCGCCTGGTGTAGCAAAACGAGGGGTGTGGGTTGAGATGAGGGTCGCTGTTGCGTTATGAATTTATAAAACCCAAAGGTTGCTTATGAAATTGGGGCAGATGTTTTTAAACGGGCGGATCTGGAATACGGGATATTGTTACATCATGAACTTATAATGGGGACGTGCATAATGGGGGACGTTGGCAGGTTTGTAAGGTTAATTGCACTCCTGCCCCAGGAAGGCGTACTTGGCACATAGTTTTTTACTCCTTGTTACAGCCTCGTGAACACTTCATTTGTTTAACACCCAAAACCTTGCCACATCGGCTGCCGAATACCCTGTTTCTTGAACAGCCAAATAAGAAAAAATAGCTCTTAAAATCCGGGGATATATTTATTCTATTCATTCTGATAAATTTCAGGTTTTCTTTACTTTCGCATAAATCCTTCAAGAGAGTAAAAAGGTAAAGAAATAATTTTATTTGAAGAATCATAAGGTGCCTGGGATATTTTTATTCCTTGCTGTACCTGGTATTTTTCCATGAACATGTGCATACTTTTCATTTTGCCAATAGAACCTGATTTCACCTCGATGGGTATTACCATTCCCTCTTTTTGAATTATGTAATCCAGCTCTGCATTACTGTTTTTTGCTTCACGAGCCCAGTAATATAACAAAGGCTTGCTATAAGGATTCTGATATGCCAAAAGTTCTTGCCCGACAAACTGTTCAGCAACCGCACCCTTAAATAAAACAGTGAAGTCTTTTGCCTGCGCTGTATTTGCATATACTCCATTTGCAGAATGTAACAATCCAACGTCCAGAAAAAGCACTTTAAAATAAGCATCCTTTACTCCTGCTTCCAATGGCAGACCAGCGCCGCTTGTACGTTTAATTTTTCGTACTATACCTGCCATTTCAAGTAATTCAAGGGCTTCTTTTAATTCTCTAGATTTGATTGTACTATCAACATGTGCATAAACAAATTTCCGCCCTACCATTTTAGGGACGGCATTATATCGAAAAATATAAGTGTTTTTCCCGGCTCAATTCTTTTCCCTGTAAACAAGGTAATTTTTTCAAGTATATTTCGAGGTTCTAATGAATTGAAAATTTCCTTATATTCAGGATTTTTTTCAAAATTAAGAGTAATCAAGGAATCAAATTCACGCTTTCCAAACTCATTCACCAAAAAGGTTTTTCCTACTTGCCTTGCACCACGAACAAGTAATGGACGACGATTTTTATCTTTCTTCCATTGACATAATATTTCATATATATCTCTTTTCATAAATGAAACCCATAATAAACAATAAGAACCCTGAATCCTTGAACCCGGTTTTCGGCTATTTACCAATGTTAAAGCATGTCATTTCTGGACATTATCCAATATAAATCACTATAGGAAAAAATGTATCGCGAGGGGAACAGCTGTTAAATTACAAGGGGTTTAGGGAACGTATTCCACTAATTATACTTCTAGTTTCTTACAGCGGTGTGGCTTGGCAATAGTGCGCAAACGATGCTATTATACGGAAGGGGATATCATTTCCGATCTCTTTGGAACGTGGGGGATATCGGTATGGAAAACTGCGGCTTTCGGGAGCGCCTTCATACATGAAATCGGGGTACATGCCATGCTACCTTGTTGCCGTTTATGGATTTCATTTTAAGCACAGACCTCAATACTTTGACAGGATCAACAGGATTAACGGGATAAGAGAAAAAAGTCATAACTGGCTGAAATAAAATAAATCTTGTCGTATTACGTCGGAAACAAACTCTCCGAAAGAGCAAAATTGGACATTTAATAATTTTAGAATGATTGAAATATCAGCTACTTATACCAGTAATAAGTTCATTTTGAACCGTTATGAGCCATAAAATGTCCATTATTTGTGTCTCAAAATGAGGCGAAATAACGAGGTCTGGAATATTGAGTTATCTGATTTTTGTAGGTATTTCACTCAGCGCCATACGTCACAACGAATTCATTCTTGTCGGGCGTTTGGGAGAACCGGCAGACAATGCCATTTTCCTTACATGATTTGATCATGCGCAACATCCCTTTCCCCCTGCGTTCCATATACCCATATCCGGTCAAAAACGATGCAATCATCTGGTTTCTCGTAAATTGTCGATAGAGCATATTTTCTTCCGTCAGGGTGTTGGGGAGGCCCCCGGGTGAACGTATTTCCAACCGGTTAGTAAACATGAGAAGTCTGATCGCGGCTCCGGTAATCGTATAGTCCCTGTGGCAGAGGGCATTGACAATTGCCTCACGGAGGGCTTCTACGGGATAGAGGTAATTGTCTTTTCGCTGAATATCCCGTTCCAATATCGGACTTTGCGGCATGGTTAGTTTCAAAAAGGCGATGGCATCCTCAATAAGTTCATCCAACGTCCCGGTGAGGTCCTTTTCACGGATCGTATCAGCGGCTAGATCTTCCCCGTTATAAGCGCCACACTGGATGTTATAGGAAGGAAAATATTTTTGCGGGTTCTTACCGAAAGCAAGAATCCCACCGAGAGACGGGCGCTGTGTATCGTCAACTTCAACAAGAATGGACAGGTTGATCAGCTCATGGACAAGAGGCAGGTCGCTTTCTTCATTTAAAAGGCTTTGGCTCAATTTAGCGAGGAACGTGTTGACTTTTGTGATGTCAATGCTTTGCAGAGATGCCTTCATCACTGGTGTTTCATCCAATTGGAGTATGTTCCTTTTTTGAAACAACCTCAAAAGTTCTTGCTGTGTCGGGGCCTGCTTGGTTGAGCCGACCCTGATGTAATAGAGTCCCCGGTTTGTTGAATAGGCTGTATCTCCTCGGGGAATGGTCACAGTGATAATCTTTTTTTTGTCAATCTCTACTTTTTCAATCACAGGAATAAGGGACGGTTTTACATTATTTCTACATACATTGACAATAAATTCTTCCAGATCTCCCCGTACACATCCCTCCAGAGCGCCCCTATCGTTAACCCCTATCAGAATGGTTCCTCCTTCAAAATTTGCAAAAGCAACAATTTCTTCGGCAAGAGTATTTGGGTGAACACGCTCTTCTTTAAATTCAATTTTTGACGATTCCCCATTTTTGATGATTTCCAATAACTCCTTTTGCCTCATAGCCCCTCCTTTTTCTGATCATTACTGTCGCCGCAGGAATTTCTCGACAGGATAAAGCTGTCTGAAACGATAAAATGAAGACTTGATACTATCAAATGGTGGGAATATTCGATAAACCCTTTTTTCTTCCAATTTCTCAATGTTTGCCAGGAGAGACAGTAAGTCGCTGCCCAGGATGGATGGGGGTCCTGACATCAATGCGGTTCCAAATGATTAGCGCAGCAAGGGGAACATTAAACTGGGCAGCTATAGAAGAAAGACTGTCTCCTTTTTTCACAACGTAGATTCGCTCATTTTTGTCGGTTGCCAGACTCTTGAGAAGAAGTGTGTACCTTTTCTGGAAACCTTTTGCACTTCCCTTGGGAACAAGTATTGTATGGGATCCCGCGTTCAGGTAGTGGCCTCTGATTTCCGGATTCAAATCCTTGATCTGTTTGAAATTGCACTTTGCGGCCTGGGCAATAATTTGCAGAGGAACCTCATCCGCCACTTTGATATGTACCTTTTCGAAGATAAACGGAGAATAGTAATCACTTTTTTTCAGGTCAAAGCCAAATTTTCCGGGATTCGAAAGAATCATTTTAATGGAGAGTATTCGGAACAAAAATCGTTGTGTTTCAAGAGGGAGATAGAGCTTATAGTAATCTTCGGTTCTCTGTTCAAGAATTTCAGCCATCATGCCTTTTTCACCCATATTGTAGGCGGCAGCAGCCAACGTCCAAGAACCGAATTCATCGTGGAGTTCCTTAAAATACTTGATAGCCGCATCCGTGGAGCGAAAGAGGTTCCGGCGCTCGTCTTTATTACGGTCTACAGTTAGACCGTACGTCCTCCCCGTAGATCTCATAAATTGCCAGAACCCCATGGCCCCCTTTTTGGAGCCAGCGTGAGGACGGAGCGCACTTTCAGCCACAGCAACATATTTGAGATCGTCGGGCAGACCATTCTGTTTCAACATTTTTTCAATATATGGAAAATATCTCTTAGAGCGTTTCAGCCACAGAATAACCTGGGGTCTGTCCCCTAAAGAGAGAAGAAACTCCTTTTCAAAACGTTCCCGGACTTCAGGGTTCTTCCATGGCACCGGTTCTCCGCAAAAATCCTCCGGGACAGCGTTCCTAAGAGAGGAGATCAGAGATGGAACCGAACTGCCCTTCCCACTTCCCCCAAAAACAGTAGAGTAAGAACTACATAAGAAAAAAAAGATACAGGAAGCTAACCATATTCGTATTCCAATCTCACGCCTGTTGTTTTTCATTTCTGTCCCGTACAATTCTGTCTTATCAGTGTTAATTTGTTCATTTCAAAGACTTTTTATAATACAGCTCCGCTTCTTAAATCACATGGATATTCACCACATAACTTATAGATACGATGGATATTAGATCATTTTAATATTTACCGTTTTCCACTAAAACAGGACTCTCCGCTAAAGAGCCTTCTACTTTCTTCTTGCTTCCCAGATCAGCACACGCGGCTTTTCTTCCAGCTTTGGCATGAATTCTTCGAATTCCTTTTTGCTGAGGACCAGAGAACGAATCTTCCGCTGAATATATCGTTCAGTCTTCCTGCTCAAATCGTTCAGGTGATATTGATCGATATCGCCAACTAACAGGAGATCCACGATGCCGTTATCCTTCCCTTCTGCATAATCGTCAATCAGATAGGCCCTTTCCAGATGCCCCAACCTGCTGACAATGCTTTCCATCACACGGTCTATTCCCATGGCTTTGCTTACCATCGATTTTAATTCAGGAAATAGCGGATGTCCCTGATTTGCAGTATAAAGGACTTGCCGACCATTTTTCTTACAATTGAGCAATCTTGTTTTCGTTAATTGATTGAGTTCTTCCCTTACGGAATTCGTTGAGACATTGAACTCTTTTGCAAGCTCGCGAAGGTAAGAAGAGCTTTTCGGGTTGAAAAAAAACCTGGTAAGCAGTTTGATTCTGGTTTTAGATGCGATGAGTCCATCGAAAAGGTTGTCCATGGGGATTCCGATATTTATGAGTAGTTTTTCTACTCATAATATATCATAAAGGAAACTTCAAGAGTTTTTTTGCAGAATAGTCATTTCCTGTTTTTTCATGTATTTATTGATAATTCCAGCTGTTGTTGGGAAAGGTGAGACACAGTGACAAGAATAATAGGGGGCGGTAGGCAGTATGAAGGACATTTGCACTCGGGTGAAACTTCGTTTCGGTTCAGGGTTCAAAGGTTCCCCGCTTTCGCTTCGGACGGGATCTTCGACAGGTTTGGATTGCTAATTTCCACCCCTGTATGAGTGGCATCCTGCCACGACCGGATCTGCATGAAACAGGAGTCGGTAGTTCGAGAGACCCGGAAAATCGCGGCTAAAACCCACCAAACGGACTGTGGACAAGGTCACTCACACAGAGTAGCTATGGAATCCGGAAGTCTCTTTCTCGATCAGACTGGCTTTTTTTCCAGCCAGAGGCGGCGCTCATATGAAACTCGGTTCAGGGTTAAAAGGTTCAATGGTTCACGGATTCTCCGTTGTTATTTCATTCAACGTCGGAGTCTTCACTCACCTGCATGTTGAACGTTCAACTTTTGAAAAGTTTTTCATCCTTTGCGGCTCCGCGTCTCTGCGCGAAATATCGGATGGAAATCTCCTCTTTGATCTGCTCCCCCTTTATCGCGGGAAGGCGACCCTCGTTCGGAAAACCGTGAACCGTTCCATTCAGGATCTGGCATCCTCGTGGGGGATTCCCAATTTCCCCAGGCGGTACCTCAAGGAGCGCATATTTATTCCAAGAAGCTCAGTGGCTTTAGACCTTGACCCGCCTGCCATTTCAAGGGCTCTCAGCAGATATTCTTTCTCAATTTCGTCCAAAATTTTATCGAGATGAATCCCTTCAGGCGATAAATCCAGATGCCTCCTGGTTTTCGATCCCACACCGGATCTCGCATGGGAAAGGGTGAGGCTTTCGGGAAGAACGATATTGGAAGTCTCTAGAGCCGCACTTCTTTCAATAATATTTTCCAGTTCCCTAACATTCCCTGGGAAAGAGTATCCGCCTAGAATATCCATAGCATACGCCGATATTTTTCTGATATTTTTCCCCATTTCCCTGGAATATTTTTCCAGAAAATAACTGGCCAACAGAGGGAGATCGTTCTCCCTCTCCCGCAAAGGAGGAAGGCTGATGGGGATAACATTCAGCCTGAAATACAGATCTTCCCTGAAATTGCCGTTGATCACCTCATTTTCCAGATTCTTGTTGGTTGCAGAGATGAAACGAACGTCAACTTTTCTCATTTCGGTTCCCCCCACCGCAGTAAATGTCCTGTCTTGCATCACTCGCAGGAGCTTCACTTGGATGACTGGGGAAAGTTCACCAATTTCATCAAGGAAAACCGTTCCACCATCCGCCACGTCAAACAACCCTTCTTTATCGGCGTTAGCCCCGGTAAAAGCCCCTTTCTTATATCCGAAAAGCTCACTTTCAATAAGATTCTCCGGAATACCGGCACAGTTTATGACAACAATAGGCCGATCGCTTCTATCGCTCTGGCTGTGTATGGCTTTCGCTACGAGTTCTTTTCCGGTTCCACTTTCTCCATATATCAGGATATTTGTTCTGGAAGACGCAACCCTTCTGACCAGGTCATATACTTTTTTCATCTGGGGGCTTTCCCCGATGAGGCTACAAAAATGAAGTTTGTTTTCCGATACCGCTTCTTCCTGCCGCGGAGCTGTTGCAGATTGTAAAGCTTCCTTTACAATACGATTTAAATCTTTGACTTTAAACGGCTTTGGCACATAATCGAAGGCGCCTTCTTTCATAGCCTCAACGGCATTTTCTGCAGAGGAAAATGCCGAAATCATCACTACTGCAGCTTTAGGGTAGGTTGCCTTTACTTTTTTTAATACCCCTATTCCATCCATACCGTCCATACGAATATCCGTGACAACAAGTTGGAATTCTGTATGGTCCAGAATATCGCAAGCTTGTTCGCCACTGTCCGCCGTGACAATTTCGTATCCTTCTTTTGTCAGCATGATCTCAAGAAATTCTCGCATGCTTAATTCATCATCCACAACAAGGATTTTATGCGGCTCTTTCCCAGACAATCTTCCCTCCCACCATGGTCAATGCGGCAATTCCTTTGAGGTTCATTCCAATAAATGGAGAATTCTTGCTTTTGGAAAGTATCAGGTGATCTTCAAACAGATAGCTATGTTCCGGGTCAATGATGGTCAAGTCAGCGGCTTTTCCTTCAAGCAGGCGACCGCCGGGAACACCGAGAATCCGGGCACTGTTGGTGGAAAGTTTTGCCACAGCTTCGGCCATACTCATAATCCCTTCTCTCACAAGTTCAAGGGTCAACGGCAAAGCTGTCTGGAAACCGATCATACCGAAGGCAGCTTTGTCAAATTCCACATCTTTTTCCAGATATGAATGCGGGGCATGGTCAGTCGCTATGACATCAATAACTCCTTCAGCAAGACCTTTCTTTACCGCCTCCACATCGTAAGGTGTCTTAAGAGGAGGATTCACCTTAGCAGCAGTATTATATCCAGCAACAGCCGAGTGCGTCAGAGTGAAATAATGCGGGGTGGTTTCCGCAGTTACCGGAATGCCTTCATCTTTCGCTCTTCGCAATAGCTCAATTGAGGCAGCGGTACTCACATGAGCAATATGTACAGGCCTTCCGGTCAGTCTAGCAAGGGCTATCTCCCGATAAACCATGATATCTTCACTGCATCCTGGAATCCCCGGCAGTCCAACCCTGGTTGAAACAGACCCCTCGTGCATAACCCCGCCTCTCGAAAGGCTGCGATCTTCACAATGAGAGATCGGAATCAAACCGTGGTGGAAGCTGTATTCAATTGCCCTTCTCATCAGTTCGCTGTTTTCAACAGGGAATCCATCATCTGAAACTCCAACGGCTCCTGCTTCTCGCAGATCCCCAAAATCGGTGAGGCATTCCCCTTTCAAACCAATTGAAATCGCTCCTATCGGATAAACTCTTGCAGATCCGGCCCTTTCCGCCTGCTTGAGAATAAATTCGGTGACGGAACGACAATCGTTTCGCGGATCTGTATTAGGCATACAGGCAATGGCCGAAAACCCTCCAGCTGACGCTGCCCTCGTCCCTGTGGCGATAGTTTCCTTATACTCTTCTCCCGGTTCACGTAGATGCGTATGCATATCAATCAGGCCAGGCGCCACTATTTTTCCGGAAGCATCAATAACTCGTGCCTGGTTATCGATTTTCACAGCGCTTCTAGGAACGATTTTCAAAATAATGCCATTTTCTATTAAAATGTCAGATCGTTCCTCAGTTAAATTCACAGGATCGACCAGTCTCCCCCCCTCAATTAACGTTACCACCCTTTGCACCTCCAATCAAAAGATACAGCAGCGCCATCCTTACAGCCACTCCATTTTCAACTTGTTCGAGAATAACTGAACTAGCCCCATCCGCCACATCCGAACTAATCTCAACGCCTCTGTTCATGGGACCGGGATGCATAATGATAACATCCTTTTTGGCGTTTTTCATGACATCCGTATTCAATCCATAAAATGAAGCATACTCCCTGAGACTTGGGAAAAGAGTCTTATTTTGTCTTTCAAGTTGAATACGCAATAAGATAACTACATCCTTCCCCCTCACAGCCTCCCTTGGATCATAAACCACATCCACACCCATGTCTTCAATATCCATGGGAATCATCGTGGGTGGGCCACAAACCGTTACCTTCGATCCGCATTTTTTCAACCCTATAATATCTGACCTTGCCACACGACTATGCGCGATATCTCCTATGATGCTAATCTGTAACCCCTGAAGTGTACCTTTTTTCTCACGTATAGTATATAAATCCAACAGCGATTGGCTTGGATGTTCGTTTATACCATCTCCCGCGTTAATAATACTTACGTCAAGACTCCTTGCAAGAAGATGCGGCGCGCCACTAGAAGAATGCCGGATAACAATCAAATCCGGCCTCATAGCCTGAAGATTTTTTCCCGTATCCAGAAGCGTTTCCCCTTTCACAAAACTACTCCCGGAAGCAGAAAGGCTAAAGGTATCGGCACTGAGCCTTTTTGCCGCAATTTCAAACGACGTACGCGTTCGCGTGCTTGGTTCATAGAAAAAATTTACGACGCTTTTCCCCCTCAAAGTGGGAACTTTTTTGATATCTCTTCTTGATATAGTTTTTAGTGATTCCGCCGTATCCAAAATAAGCGAAATATCTTCAACGGAAAGATCATTCATACTCAAAAGATTTCTATGAGTAAAATTTTTCACAGGCAGCTCCCTCCAAAAAAAACCCCCTTGTCAATTCTCTTGACAAGGGGGTTCTTTTTGTTACCTATATGCGCAATCATAAGCTAACCAGCAGCTTTGTAATTAAATTATTTATGTCAGTACTTTCTGAGCCTCTTTAATTTCGCCATCTTACAAATTTACGGATGTTAATGCAAGACAAAAATTATGCCCCCCGAACATTCTCCCCTAATTTCCTTCACTTTCCTTAACTAACAATTGTACGATGGAAACAGGGGCTCCATCACCTTTTCTAAATCCTTTTTTCACAATTCTCACATACCCCCCCTGCCTGGTGGTTAAGCGATCCTTGAGTTGGTCGAACAATTTATGCGCAACTTCTTTATCCTGTAAATACGACATTGCTAACCGTCTCGCATGAAGATCTCCCCGCTTCGCCAGGGTAATCATCTTTTCTGCAATAGGCCTTGCTTCCTTCGCTTTCGCATCCGTAGTTTCAATCTGTTCATATTTAAGAAGAGAGGTTACAATGTTTCTGAGCATTGCCCTTCTATGACTTGAATTCCGACTTAGCTGTTTCCCTGCCTTTCTGTGCCTCATTTCCGTTACCCTCTTTCCTGCCCATCTTGAGAATCGACCTCTTCTTCCTCGTCCGATTCCTCGGTTATTTCACTGTCATTTTGCGGTTCCACATCAAGCGTATCTTCTTCATCAGTTTCAACGGATAAGGTTTCTTCATCAAATTCCCCACCGTCATCCCCTACTTCAGTCTCTTCTACGGCTGGGAAATTGGTCAACTTTATTCCGAGAGAAAGACCCATATCATCAAGAATCGCCTTGATTTCATTCAATGACTTTCTGCCGAAGTTTTTCGTTTTGAGCATTTCCCCTTCAGTTTTTTGAACAAGTTCCCCAATCAGCGTAATTTTTGCGTTCTGAAGACAGTTGGCTGATCTAACAGACAGTTCAAGCTCAGAAACAGGCCGGAAGAGATTATCGTTAAGTTTTTCCTTCTCTTCCTCTTCCTCTTCTTCCTCGGGCTCTGGCTCTTCTTCAAAGTTAATAAAAGGATTCATTTGCTCTTTTAAAATCTTTGCAGCAAAAGCGACCGCGTCTTCAGGGGTAACGCTCCCATCGGTCCACAACTCGAGCGTCAATTTATCATAATCAGTAATCTGTCCAACCCTGGCATTGCTTACCCGATAATTTACCCGCTGGATACATGAAAAGGCCGCATCCATGACAATCACGCCGATTGGAGTATCCCCTGTTTTATTCCTCTCTGCAGAGCTGTATCCTTTCCCTACCCTGACAACCATCTCTAGATCCAACTGACCTTCTTCATTCAGAGTGGCGATATGTTGTTCAGGATTCAAGATTTCCACCTCGCCATCGCTCTCAATATCACCGGCGGTAGCCTCACCTTCACCTTGCTTTTTAAGGTGAATCACTGCTTCTTCAGCATCAATAAGCTTGAGTCGTACCTCTTTAAGATTAAGAACGATATCACTCATGTCCTCAAGTACACCGGGAATGGTGGAGAATTCATGAAGTACACCATCACATTTTACAGAAACAATTGCAGATCCCTGCAGTGACGACAACAGTATGCGTCGCAACGCATTACCAATGGTGATACCAAACCCACGCTCAAGTGGCTCGCACACGAACTTTCCGTAAGACCCTGTATAGCTCTTCTGGTCTAACTCAATTCGCTTTGGCTTTATCAACTCCCGCCAATTCTTGCTTTTTAGATCTACCAAAAAAAGCTCCCCCTTTTCCATAAAGGTTTTCCGATTGACAAATCTCCAAGGCCTACCTGTTAATGCTGGCCCCTGTATGTCTTATTTGGAATACAATTCAACAATGAGCTGTTCCTGGATCGGCATAGTTAGCGCTTCTCTGTTAGGTAGAGCTTTGAACGTACCCACGAATTTTTCTTTATCTACTTCAATCCAATCCGGGATACCTCTCCTCACAACAGTTTCCTTTGCCTCGATAATCTGTGGGATCTTTTCGCTTTTCTCTTTAGCCTTGACAACATCGCCTGGCTTGATCTGAAAAGAAGGGATATTTACCTTTTTATCGTTCACCAGAAAATGGTTGTGTCGAATCAATTGCCTCGCTTGCGTTCGAGATGCCGCAAACCCCATTCTGTAAATCACATTGTCAAAACGCGACTCTAATAGAAACAATAAGTTTATACCGGTAATGCCTTTCTTTTTATCAGCCCTGTAATAGTACCCACGAAACTGCTTTTCCAATACGCCGTAGATCCTCTTTACTTTTTGTTTTTCCCTGAGCTGGACGCCATAATCAGACTGTTTGCCCGCACGTCTTTGACCATGTTGTCCAGGCGCATAAGATCGTCTCTCAAACGCGCATTTATCACCGTAACAGCGATCCCCCTTCAAATATAACTTGAGGTTTTCCCGTCTGCACAGCCTGCATGATGAATCAGTATATCTGGCCAAATCAGCCTCTCCTGTCTCACAAAAATAATTAAATTACAATCCACGTATATTAAGACTTAAAAATTGCTTCACGTGGTCACACTCTTCTCCTTTTCGGAGGCCTGCATCCATTGTGGGGTATAGGAGTAACATCCCTTATGACCGTCACCGTAAACCCGTCGACCTGAAGAGATCTCAGAGCGGCTTCTCGACCCACACCAGGACCCTTGACGCGAACCTCAGCAATCCTCATACCGTGATCCATCGCCTTTCTCAAAGCGTCTTTCCCGGCTATCTGTGCTGCAAAAGGGGTGCTCTTCCTGGACCCTTTGATCCCACCTCGCCCGGCACTTGATTGAGCCACTACGTTGCCGGATAAATCAGTAATAGTAACGATAGTATTGTTGAAGGTAGACTGTATGTGAATGATCCCAGACGGGACGTTTTTCTTTTCTTTTCGGGCCTTGCCTTTCTTTTTCGCTGCTTTTGCCATTATCGTTCCTCAGGTTCTATTTTTTTCTTTTTCCCATCACCGCTCGTCGGGGTCCTTTTCTGGTTCTCGCGTTGGTACTTGTCCTCTGCCCTCTCACAGGAAGCCCTCTCCTATGTCGCAGACCACGATAGACGCCTAAATCCATTAACCTTTTTATGTTCATAGAGACTTCACGTCTAAGATCACCTTCGACCTTAAATTTTTCATCGAGTATCTTTCTAATTGATGAGATCTGCTCGGCGCTCAGCTCATCAGAGGACATATTAAAGTCTATCCCAGCCTCGAGAAGAATCTTTTGTGAAGAACTTCTTCCTATTCCGTAGATATAAGTAAGAGCAATCTCGATTCTCTTAGCTCTTGGTAAATCAACTCCGGCGATTCTTGCCAATCTCTGACTCCTCTTCCCTTAAAGTTAAAATGCTCAGGCCACCTACGTCCCTGTCTTGCGGTACTTCAAATATTAATGGAAATAAAGCGAAACACAACGTACCGAAAAGAAGTTTATCCTTGCCGCTGCTTATGCCGCGGATTTTCACAAATTACTCTGGTAACACCTCTTCGCCTAACAATTTTGCAATTCTTACAGATCTTTTTTACTGATGGTCTAACTTTCATAACAAAAAGGCCTCCACTCTTTCGAAAAATGTAGGGCACAATCCGCACATTTTTCTGTATTCACGCTCTATAAATAATCCTACCTTTGTTCAGGTCATAAGGCGACAATTCAATAGTTACATTATTCCCAGGAAGAATTCTGATAAAATTTTTCCTCATTTTATCCGAGACGTGCCCTAAAACACGATGACCGTTTTTGAGCTCCACACGAAATGTTGCATTTGGCAGGGTCTCAATGACTACACCCTGTACTTCAAGTGCCTCTTCCTTCGGCATTGGTTTTTCTCGCCAATCTTTCTCTCGCTACAAAGATGCGAAACCAAATAACGCTGTTCAAACTCTACCGCTTCGAAAATACACCGCTATTTACTTTTCCCAAATCCTTTTTTCATGAAGCCTTCGTAATGTCTTGTCAACATGTGCGATTCAATCTGGTTTGTAGTATCCATTGCAACACCAACAACAATCAACAGCGCAGTGCCCCCAAAATAGAAAGGGACGTGTAGATGATAGATGAGAATATTTGGCAACACACAAACTACCGAGACATAAATAGCTCCCGAAAAAGTAAGTCTCGTGAGCACCCTGTCAATATATTCAGCCGTGTTTCTTCCCGGTCTGATACCAGGAATGAACCCTCCGGACTTCTTCATATTGTCCGCAACATCCACCGGGTTAAAATGAACAGCCGTATAAAAATAACAGAAGAAGAAAATGAAACAAACATAAATAAGAGTATAGACAATATGACCGGGTGAAAGGGCATTCACAACATGCTGTAGCCACGGGAATTCATCAACACTTAGAAAATTCGCTATGGTCGCCGGGAACATGATAATAGATGATGCAAAAATAGGTGGTATAACTCCGGCTGTATTCACTTTTAATGGCAGATGGGTACTCTGTCCACCGTACATTTTGCGACCAACTATCCTTTTGGCATATTGAACCGGGATTCTTCTCTGTCCCCTTTCAACAAAAACAATAGCCCCTATTACAGCAATCATCAGTGCTACAACCAGTATCATGAAAAACGGGGTCACCTCTCCAGTCCCCATTAAACGGAAACTATTTGCAACAGCGACGGGAAACCCTGCAACAATTCCCGAAAAAATAATCAGCGATATTCCATTGCCGATTCCCCTTTCGGTAATCTGTTCCCCAACCCACATGAGGAAGGCAGTTCCTGCCGTAAGGGTAATTACGGTAAGAATTCTAAAACCCCAACCTCCAACAGGCACAATCAGAACGCCCCCAGGGCTTGACATATTTTCCAGCCCCACTGCAATTCCAAAACCTTGGACAACACTTAAAACGACTGTTCCGTAACGAGTATATTGTGTGATTTTTTTTCTGCCCTGATCCCCTTCCTTTTTCAGTTTTTCAAGATAGGGAACCACCACAGTCATAAGCTCTAGAATAATGGAAGCACTGATATACGGCATGATGCCTAGGGCCATAACCGACATCTGACTAAGTGCACCTCCAGAAAACATATCAAATAGTCCAAATAATGTACCCTGTTTTGAACTAAAAAAAGCGGAAAGCGCCGCTCCATCTATCCCTGGTGTGGGGATGTGACAACCCAAACGGTAAACCGCCAGCATCAAAAGCGTAAAAAGAACTTTCTTTTTCAGCTCTGGGATTTTGCCAATATTCTGAAATCCGCCAATCATAGACTATTCTCACTCAACAGGAAATAGATCGAAGACATCCATCTTTCTTCGATACAGGTGCCTAGACCATTTCAACTTTTCCGCCTGCAGCCTCAATCTTCGCCCGTGCCGACCGGCTGACTTTATCAACCTTGATCACCATAGGCGTATCAATATCGCCACGACCCAAAAGCTTTATACCCGAGCCTTTCTTCTTCACAATTCCGGCGGCTTCGAGCATTTCACGGTCTACAATCATGTTTTCTTCATACCCTTTCAGATCATCAAGGTTTACGAGAAGGTATTCCTTTTTGAAAGGATTTGTAAACCCACGTTTGGGCAATCGCCTATGAATGGGCATCTGCCCCCCTTCAAAACCAGGCCGAACTCCGCCACCAGAGCGAGAATTCTGTCCTTTATGCCCTCGACAGGCCGTTTTACCGTGCCCTGATCCCGGCCCTCTTCCTACTCTCTTCCTATTTTTTCTGGAACCCTCAGCAGGTGCAAGATCATGAATTTTCATCCCATATTCCCCTATCAGCCGATCTTAACCAGGAAAGAAACCTTATTAATCATCCCCCGTACAGCCGACGTGTTGTTTAGTTCGACGACCTTGTTCAAACGGGTCAGACCCAATCCTTTCAAGGTGTCCCTGATTTTCTTATTCCTTCCTATTCCACTTTTTTTCAGAGTAACTCTTATTGTTTCCGCCATTTAAAATAACCTCAGCCTTCTTCATACACAGTGCATCTTTTGCCGTTCACGACAATCCCACGTAGTCAAGTCTAGATACCCCTACCGGCCCTAAGCACCCATTTCATCGAGGGTAATCCCCCGACGTGCGGCCATTTCCATGGGAGTACGCAGATCCCGCAGCCCCATCATCGTTGCCCTGACAATATTGTGCGGATTGTGTGAACCGAGACATTTCGTCAAAATGTTCTGGACCCCTGCTGCCTCTAGGACTGCTCTTACAGCCCCGCCGGCGATCAACCCTGTACCAGGTCCCGCAGGCTTCAGAAGAACGCGACCGGCACCCCATTTCCCAATAATCTCATAAGGAAGGGTTCCATCCAGGAGTTTCACTTGGAACATATCTCTTTTGGCCTTCTCAATCCCTTTACGAATAGCCTCAGGGACCTGATTCGCCTTGCCAAGCCCACTCCCGAGCATTCCTTTTCCGTCTCCGACAACCACAATAGCGCTGAAACTAAAACGTCGACCGCCCTTTACAACCTTCGCAACCCGGTTGATATGAACAACCTTCTCGATTAACTGTGCTTCATCCTCTCCGTGAAACAATGGAATTCTCCCCTATCTATCAAAATGTTGGTATAATCAGTATATTCTTAGTCCCATGTTGCTTGCTCTATACTGAACTCGGGTCCAACCCTGCTCACAGCATCTATCAGAATTCCAACCCAGCCGCCCGCGCTGCTTCCGAAAGCGATTTAACTCGCCCATGATAAAGAAAACCATTACGGTCAAAGGCAACCTTTTTTATTCCCTTCTCTAATGCGCGCCTTGCAATGGCATCTCCAACCAAGGCGGCACCTTTCTTATTGCCACCCAAGTTCCCTGATTTCGAAGGGAACTCTTTTGATAATGAAGACGCTTCGGCCAAGGTGCGCCCCGCTGTGTCATCTATAATCTGTGCATACACGTGTTTATTGCTCCTGAAAACACAAAGCCGCGGCATTTCCGAACGCCCCTGTACTTTTTTTCTAACCCTGCTTTGTCTTCTTAACCTTCTCTCTGCCTTGCTTACAGAACTCATGCCGACAACCCCTCAAACACCGTCATTTGTTATACCTTTGCGCCTGTCTTTCCAGCCTTTTTCCGAATATGTTCGTCTGAATACCGAATGCCCTTACCTTTGTATGGCTCAGGTGGTCTGAGGCCGCGGATCTTAGCGGCAGTGAGGCCCAAAAGCTCTTTGTCAATTCCTAATAAAGTTATTTTGCTCTTGTCTATGGCTGCGTTGATTCCATCAGGAAGTTCAAAATTAATCGGATGAGAAAACCCTAAATTGAAGACAATCGACCGGCCTTTCATCTCTGCTCTATATCCTACCCCAACGATCTCAAGTACTTTTTCAAATTCCTTAATTACGCCCGATACCATGTTAGACACTAGCGCACCATACAAGCCGTGCAAAGCTCTTGCTTCTCTGGATCCATCTTCGACAGACACCAGCACATTTTCCCCACCCACTTTAATTGTAACCTTTGGGTGGATAATGCGACTTATATTTCCCTTTGGCCCCTTAATACTAACCAAACCGTCGCTAATTTTAATCTCCACACCCTTAGGAATCGGGATAGGCTTTTTGCCTATGCGTGACATTCAAAACCTCCAGAATCTTAAAACCCTTTATTCAAAACCAGCTACCAAACAAAGCAGAGGATTTCGCCGCCAATATTTCTTTTCCTCGCCTCACGATCCGACATAAGTCCTTTAGACGTAGATATGATTCCAATCCCATATCCATTCAAGACATTGGGGATCTTGTCAGAGGCTGCATAGGTCCTGCAGCCCGGTTTACTTATTCGTTTGATTCCTTCAATCACGGGATCACCGTCTTTATCATATTTCAGAAAAACACGAATAAATTTACGCTGACCATCAGAAATCAGTCTAAAGTTCCTTATATATCCCTCGGACTTAAGGACCTTGGCGATGTTTATCTTCAGTTTTGAACTTGGAATATTAACCAGTTCATGTGAAGCTCTAAGGGCGTTTCTTACCCTCGTCAGCATGTCCGCTATTGGATCTGTCATCGTCATTATCTGCCTGTCCTCCACATTCTTTTTGCAGCAGTCATTCTCAGAACGTTATTTTGAACTATTATGCTTACCAACTCGACTTCACAACGCCGGGAATCTCACCTCTCGACGCAAGGGTTCGAAAGCATATCCGGCACAATCCGAATTTCCGGAGATATGCCCTGCTTCGGCCACAGATAGGGCACCTATTGTACTGCCGGGTTGAAAACTTCTGTTTCCTCTTAGCCTTCACGATCAGCGACGTCCTTGCCAAAACAACCTCCCTCTCTTCCTAAAAAGCCTAATTACGAAATGGCATACCCAATTCTTTTAACAAGAACAGCCCTTCAGCGTCGGTTCTGGCGGATGTCACGATAGAGATATTCATCCCCTTCATTTTTTCCACCTTGTCATAGTCGATTTCAGGGAAAACGATGAATTCCTTCACACCTATACTGCAATTTCCCCTACCATCAAAAGCCTTATTCGAAAGTCCCCTGAAGTCTCTTACTCTGGCTAAGGCAGCATTAAACAGCTTATCAAGAAAATCATACATTTTTTGACGACGCAAGGTTACCATGCATCCAATGGGCATACCCTGCCTCAACTTAAAACCGGCAATCGATTTTTTAGCTTTGGTAATTAATGCCTTTTGACCGGCAATCATACTGAGTTCCTTCACCGCAGCATCGAGAATCTTAATGTTTTGAATAGCTTCCCCCAAGCCCATATTTAGTACGACCTTTTCAATCCGTGGGACAGCCATGATGGTTTGATATTCGAATGTCTCCATCATAGCGGGGACAATTTCAGTTTGATATTTTTCTTTCAGTTGAGACAACGATTCCTCCTTAAAGATAAACCACATATCTCTTCAGGTTGGTAATTGAACTGCTTCTGTCCTTGTCGCGACCCACCATACGGGCAACGATACATACAACAGACATCAACCATCCATCGGCTCCTTACATTTCATGCATACGCGAACCTTAGATCCATCTTCGAGTTGTCGCATTCCGATCCGTGTCGGATCCGTGCACTTATTACACACAATCATAATATTTGAAATATGTATAGAGGCCTCTTTTTCGATGATGCCTCCCTGGGCATTCTGTGCACTTGGCTTTGCATGTTTTTTTACGACATTCACTTTTTCGACAATCACACGCTGTTTCTCGGCATCGACTTTCAGAACCGTTCCAATTTTTCCGGTTTCTTTTCCGGAAATAACAACGACTTTGTCGTCTTTCCTTATTAAGGGATGTTTCTTCCTCACTTTATTGCTCCCTGCTTAGAACATCTCTGTTTCAAAACATGACAGTTGTCTTAGTTTCAGAGTACTTCTGGGGCTAAGGAAATAATTTTCATAAATTTCTTTGCCCTCAATTCCCTGGCCACAGGACCAAATATCCTAGTCCCGATGGGTTCACTTTGCTGGTTAATCAAAACCGCTGAATTATCGTCAAATTTAATATGTGAGCCATCCGCACGCCTGATTTCTTTAGCGGTTCTGACAATAACTGCCTTTGCAACATCGCCCTTTTTTACCTTGGAATTAGGCATGGCCTCTTTCACGGCAACAACGATTATATCTCCAACACCAGCGTACCTTCTCTTGGATCCCCCCAGCACCTTAATACAAGCTACCTGTTTGGCCCCGGAATTGTCCGCCACCCTTAATCTGGTTTCTGTCTGTATCATTAGTCAACCCCGATGAATCCATCCACTGGACGATTAGTCAACGTAACTCTTATCTAGTATTTCAACAATTTGCCATCTTTTCCGCTTACTGAAAGGTCTGCTTTCAATAATTTTGACCTTGTCCCCAATCTCACACGAATTTCGGGGATCATGGGCCATATGCTTTGACCGTTTTCGCACGTATTTTCCGTACGTTGGATGTTTAGTCAATCGCTCGACGAGGACAACGATTGTCTTGTCCATACGGTTACTTACGACGGTGCCGACCAGCTTTCTTTTAAGTCCACGTTCTGTCATCACTACCTCATTCTATAGCCTGGCCCCTGAGATATTTTTTTCCCTGAGGACGGTCTTTATTCGGGCCAAATGTTTCTTTGTCTTAGGGATCATGGCTGTATTTCCTAGCTGCCCCGCAGCCTTCTGAAACCTGAGATTGAACAGTTCACGCCCTGATTCCTGTTCTTTTTCTTTCAATTCCTCCACGCTCAAATCCCTTAATTCATTGGCCTTCATAAACTACTTTCTCCTCATTATGAATTTAGTAGCGAACGGGAGTTTATGCCCTGCAAGACGAAAAGCCTCTCCGGCAACACTCTCAGTGACACCTTCCAGCTCATAAATTATTCTACCCGGCTTAATAACCGCCACCCAGTTGTCAGGGGAACCTTTACCCTTCCCCATTCTCGTTTCCAAAGGCTTTTTTCCAATAGGTTTATCAGGAAATACTCTGATCCACACCTTTCCGCCACGCTTGACATGTCGCGTTACGGCAATTCTTGCCGCTTCTATCTGCTGAGCAGTCATAAGGCCGCATTCATGGGCCTGCAATCCATAGTCCCCAAACTCGAGAGAACTGCCCCTGTAGGCCTTGCCCTTGGTTCTTCCTTTCTGCTTTTTCCTGAATTTAACTTTTTTTGGGCTAAGCATAAAAAGTACCTTTTCCTTAGTTGTTCTTCTCCGGCAAAATCTCGCCTTTGAATATAATAACCTTCACACCGATCACACCATATGTCGTGAACGCTTCAGCAAATCCATAGTCAATATCAGCCCTGAGTGTATGGAGTGGAACTCTGCCTTCCCTGTACCATTCCCTTCTCGCCATTTCAGCACCGCCTAAGCGCCCACTGCAAGATATCTTGATACCTTGAGCCCCAAATCTCAAAGCGGAACTAACACTCTTTTTCATAGCTCTTCTGAATGCCACCCGTCTCACTAACTGCATGGCAATATTTTCAGCGACCAGTTGCGCATCTACTTCAGCTTTCCTTACTTCCTGGATATCTAAAATAACTTCTCTTTTGATGAGTTTTTCAAGATCGCCTTTGAGCCGTTCAATTTCGATCCCTTTTTTCCCTATCACGATACCGGGTCTCGCCACATACATTCGGATCCGGGCCTTATTGGCAGCCCTTTCGATCTCTATCTTCGATACACCAGCCTGGGCTACTCTCTTCTTAAGAAATTTCCTGATGTTATAGTCTTCCAGGACAAAATCGCTGTAATTCTTTCCTGCAAACCATCTAGAATCCCAAGTCTTGGTTATTCCCAGCCGAAAACTTATCGGATGAACTTTTTGTCCCAATATACACCTCCAGTGTGATCAGAAAAGCCCTTTATCAAAAACCAATGGTTGCTCAGCCTTCGTCCACGACAACCGTAATGTGGCTTGTTCTCTTTATAATTCTCGTAGCACGCCCAAGAGCGCGAGGCCTCCATCTTTTCAGTGAAGGTCCTTCGTCTGCATAGGCTCGAACGATGACCAACGAATCAACATCCATACCGGAGTTCTCCTGCGCATTTGCTACAGCAGATTTGATCACCTTTTCCAGTATTCGAGCCCCTTTTTGAGGAGCAAACGTAAGTTTGTTTAACGCCTCTTCCACCTTATTTCCCCTTACCTGATCAATGACCAGTCTGATCTTTTGGGGGGAAATCCTAACAAATCTTGCTATAGCCCTTGTTTCCATTTTTCTCTTCAATACTGTCCATGAATTTAATTTAAGTTGAAACCGTAGGACTGGCCGCTATAATGCAGAGCCAGACAATCGTTCCTACTGCTCTACTTCATTTTGCCTTTCAGTTTGCTCTTCTTATCCCCGGCATGTCCATAGAATGTACGAGTAGGAGAAAATTCGCCCAATTTATGCCCAACCATATCTTCAGACACAAAAACAGGAAGGAATTTCTTTCCATTATGAACAGCAAAGGTAACACCTACAAATTCAGGAAGAACCGTTGACCTTCTTGACCAGGTTTTAATTATTTTCCTGCTCATGGATCCGCTGGTCTGTTCTACCTTTTTCACTAAGTGCCCGTCAACAAAAGGTCCTTTTTTTAAAGATCTCGGCAACGCCCTTCCTCCTGTCTATCTATATAACGCAGTTCACCTTATTTGCTTCTTCTTTTTACGATCAGTTTATCGCTGGCTTTTTTGACGCGAGTCTTAAAACCTTTTGTTGGAACTCCCCATGGCGTTACCGGATGCCGACCACCGGACGATTTTCCTTCACCACCACCATGCGGATGGTCAACCGGATTCATGGCAACGCCCCTAACGCGCGGTCTTTTTCCTAGCCATCTATTTCTTCCCGCCTTGCCGATCGAAATGTTCTCATGGTCCTGATTTCCAACTTGGCCAACAGTCGATTTACAATTCAGTGTAACCATTCGAACCTCTCCGGACGGCAGCTTAATCTGGGCATATCGCCCTTCTTTTGCCATAAGCTGACCATAACTTCCAGCGCTTCTGCACAATTGCGCCCCATGCCCGGCATTGAGTTCGATATTATGGATATGCGTACCAAGAGGGATCTCTCGAAGTGGTAGTGCATTTCCAACTCTGATTTCCGACCCTGCACCTGACATCACCTGATCTCCCACATAAAGTTTGTGCGGAGCGATGATATACCTCTTTTCTCCATCAATATAGTGCAGAAGCGCAATATTTGAAGACCGATTTGGATCATACTCAACCGTGGCTACTTTCGCTGGAATCCCATCTTTGTCCCTTTTGAAATCTATAATCCGGTAGGCGCGCTTATGTCCGCCCCCGCGATGCCTGGCTGTTAAACGCCCATTGGCGTTTCTACCACCATTTTTCCGCAAAGCCTTAAGTAGGCTTTTTTCCGGTTTGTCAGTAGTTAATTCCTCAAAGGTAGAATGTGTTTGAAATCTTCTCGCCGGAGAGGTTGGCTTGTTTGTTTTGATACCCATGGTCTACTCCACTTCATAGAAACTACGTCGATAAAGCATTCATTAAACAACCAATTCAATACCTTATCGATTACATTCCTTCGAAAAATTCAATATTTTTTCCCTCGGCCAGTTTAACCACTGCCTTTTTCCAATGCGACTTTCTTCCAATATTCCGACCAACCCGGCGCTTTTTCCCTTTCACATTCATCGTTCTTACTTCAAGAACTTTAACCTTAAAAAGGGTTTCTACCGCATTACGGATTTCAATTTTGTTCGCCCCTTTATGTACCTTAAAGGATACCTGGTTTGTGTCGGTTTTCTGAAGATTCGCCTTTTCAGTGATATGTGGTTCCCTAATAACCTGATGTATATCCACTACGCAACCAAGGCCTCCTCTATTTTTTCGATGGCAGACTGCTCCAGGAAAAGATGGTCGTATTTCAGTATATCATACACATTCATCCCCTCGTGCGGCATTACCTTAATACGCGGAACATTTCTTGAAGATTTTTCAAGGTTTTCCGATTTTTGTCCAGTGACGATCAAAGCACCTCTAACATCAAACGCGCTCATTGCATCCGCGAAAACTTTAGTTTTAATTTGCGAAAGGTCGAAACTATCGACCACCGTAAGCTGCTCATTTTGCATTTTATCGGTGAGCGCCATGCATAGGGCAGATTTTCCGACTTTCTTATTTATCTTTTTCTTATAACTCCGTTGTGAAGGGCCAAAAGCAACTCCCCCCCCCTTTCGGGTTGGAGAAGCAGCATTACCGGCTCTTGCGCGACCGGTTCCTTTTTGCCTCCATAATTTGGCGCCGGAGCCTTTCACTTGAGCGCGCGTTTTCACAACAGCGTTCCCAGATCGACGCGCTGCAAGCTGGCTTACCACAACCTGGTGAAGTACATCTACCTTAACCGGCACTGAAAAGATATCATCTCGCAAATCCACTTCGGAGATTTTCTCATTTTTTAGATTATAAACATCCGCAACTGCCATGTTTTGCCTCTATTTGTTAAAGGTCCTCGACCTGCTGTGAATAATCGAACCTACTTAAAAAGAAAAGAAACCTCTAAGCCTTACAGATCTCGACCCTATTATTGATTGCCCCCGGAACAGGTCCATTAACAAGAATGACCCCCATTTCAGGTCTGACATCAACAACTTTCAGATTCTTCACCGTTACACGCTGCTGCCCCATCCTTCCCGGCATTTTTCTACCTTTGATGACTCTGCCCGGGGTAGCACTACAGCCAATTGAACCCGGTACTCGGTGAGAACGCGAGCCGTGAGTTTTTCTGCCTCCGGCAAATCCCCATCGTTTCATAACACCGGCAAATCCCCTACCTTTACTTATGGCCCTTACGTGCACAGTCTCGCCAATGTTAAAAACGTCCGGATTCAGTTCCTGGCCCAGCTCAAAGGAATCAGTGTCATCGACCCTGATTTCCTGTAGTTGTTCGAAGACTTTCTCTCCAGCAACCTGGAAGTGCCCTTTTAGGGGTTTATTTACACGGCTTTCCTTTTTCTTTCCATATCCTACCTGGATAGCACTATACCCTTCTTTGTCCAGCGTCTTTTTCTGAATCACCACGCAAGGTCCCACTTCCAGAACGGTCACAGAAACACTTTTTCCCTCTTCCAGAAAAAACCTCGTCATCCCTATTTTTTTGCCAAACAGTTTATTGACCATATCGATTCAGCTCCAAACTATTTTTCACCCTTGACCGATTCCCGGATTACACTGAACGCATGAAACAGACCACACGGGCATTTGCTTTAAACAGTAATGTGCTTAAAGTTTGATTTCCACATCCACCCCTGCTGCCAAGTCCAGTTTCATCAGCGAATCCACTGTCTGTTGGGTTGGTTCCAGTATATCCAGCAGCCGCTTATGGGTCCTTATTTCAAACTGCTCCCTTGATTTTTTGTTCACATGGGGCGATCTCAGAACACAATATTTATTAATAACGGTAGGAAGCGGAATCGGCCCGGCAACTCTCGCCCCGGTATCCCTGGCAGTCTCCACGATCTCCATGGCAGACTGATCCAGCAGCTTGTGATCGTACGCCTTGAGACTGATACGGATCTTCTGGTTTGTTAACATTCCCTTCTCCATTACTCGATAATCTCACTGATTACACCGGCGCCTACCGTCCGGCCACCCTCTCGAATAGCGAACCGAAGTTCCTTTTCCATGGCTATGGGCGTTATCAGGGCGATCTCCATAGCTACATTGTCCCCTGGCATCACCATCTCCACACCTTCAGGAAGCGTAGTGACTCCTGTCACATCCGTCGTCCGGAAATAGAACTGTGGCCGGTATCCATTGAAAAAAGGTGTATGTCGCCCGCCTTCTTCCTTGGTCAGAATATACCCTTCCGCTTTGAACTTCGTGTGGGGCTTGATCGAACCAGGTTTTGCAACAACCTGTCCACGCTCAACTTCATCACGCTTGATGCCCCTGATCAACACGCCAACATTGTCGCCGGCCTGCCCCTGATCCAATATCTTCCGGAACATTTCAACACCGGTACACACCGTCTTAATCGTATCTTTAATCCCTACAATCTCGACTTCCTCGCCGACTTTGACCACTCCGCGCTCAACACGACCCGTAACAACCGTTCCTCGCCCGGATATGCTGAACACATCTTCGATCGGCATTAAAAAAGGCTTGTCCGTATCTCGAACCGGCTCCTCGATATAACTGTCAATGGCATCCAGCAACTCAAATATCGGTTTTGCTTCCTCTGAATCCGAATCATCGCTCTCCAGGGCTTTCAAAGCACTCCCCATAACAATAGGGATGTCATCACCGGGAAATTCATACTTCGAAAGAAGCTCCCGCATTTCAAGCTCTACAAGTTCGATCAGCTCTTCATCATCAACCATATCACACTTGTTCAGAAAAACCACGATGCTCGGAACACCAACCTGTCGAGCAAGAAGGATGTGCTCACGGGTCTGGGGCATCGGTCCATCATCAGCACCTACAACCAGGATGGCCCCGTCCATCTGGGCAGCACCGGTAATCATGTTTTTGATGTAATCCGCATGACCCGGACAGTCCACATGGGCATAATGCCTGTTTTCCGTCTCATATTCCACGTGTGCCGTGGCAATGGTTATCCCTCTCGCCTTTTCTTCCGGCGCCTTGTCTATCTCATCAAACGGGACAAAGTCCGCCATCCCTTTCATCTGGAGATGCTTCGTAATAGCCGCGGTCAATGTCGTCTTGCCGTGATCGATATGTCCTATCGTACCCACATTCAAATGCGGCTTGGTTCTCTCAAACTTCTTTTTAGCCATCTTTCAGCCCTCCTCAATTTAGGTTGCAGGCAACTTTAGGAATTGGGGGTTACGGAGCGGCGATTCACCGCAGTATAACCTCTAACTGCCGTTTACTCCCTAATGTGGAGCCCACGACCGGGATTGAACCGGTGAACCTCATCCTTACCAAGGATGCGCTCTACCGACTGAGCTACGTGGGCAATAATAAGGAAAAGTGAGTGTGGAGCGGGAAACGGGACTCGAACCCGCGACCCTCAGCTTGGAAGGCTGACGCTCTAGCCAACTGAGCTATTCCCGCCCATTTAAAAAAAACAGATGCTTCAGGACCTGAAAATCTTGCGTTATACAGGAAACTTAAAACACCGTGAAACTTCAAAATATAACTACGGTGAATAAACAATTATTAATGGTGGAGAGGGGAGGATTTGAACCTCCGAAGGCTGAGCCGGCAGATTTACAGTCTGCTCCCTTTGACCACTCGGGAACCTCTCCTCTATTAAAAAACTATTGATCACCACATTGGAGCCAGCGAAGGGAATCGAACCCCCGACCCACTGATTACAAATCAGTTGCTCTGCCATCTGAGCTACGCTGGCACCTGATTATATTTGCGAATAAATAATTAGTATAACCTTTAATATTTTCAAGTTCAAACCCCATATATCATGAAATAGAGGCTAAAACTACGACATATTCGATTCAAGCGATTTCATCCGCCGTTTTTCATCGAATTTTGCCAGATTACACCTTTTTCGTTGCTCCGTCAAGACTTATTTCATAACAATCCAAAGAACATTAGCCCCACAATATAGGCACAGAGCTGCACATGTCAATGCTCAGGGCGTTTCTTTTTCAGTGAACCGGCCGAAATAGTGGACAGATATTTTTCCTAAACCTTTTGTTCAGGTCTCCTATCCGGAATCTTCAGATAAATTCTCCTTGAAATCCCAATTTTTCAACTTAAAGTGCTTGATAAGCTGCCACTTTTATGGTAGTCGTTTTGACATATCTATAATTAAGGATAATTTGCAGTAGGAATAAGACTTACATTCAATTCACAACAATCACATTTCAAGGAGGGTAACAAATGGCAGCTTTAGGAGGAGGATTGGTAGCGTTGGTACTTGGTGTTATCGGGATCATTGTCTGGTGGGGATTCTTTATAAAAGCCCTTCTGGCAGCCGTACCTGCAATGCTTATTTTAGGTGGTGCTCTGGCCGCCTACCTGGGTTTTGAAGAACTGAAGGATAAGAAAAATGCGCCGGAAGCTTTCGACGAAACCGCTTCTCTGAAAAGTGAGGTCGAGAACCTCAGGAACGAAATCAGGGACATGAAAACCGAGAAAGAATAGCAAGAGCAGATGGTGTCAATCAGTCAGTTGCCTGATCGTATCGGCACTGTCTTTATGGTCTCCGGGCATGGAAATCACGACCGGAGACCTTTTTTTTGCTCAAAAACCGGTTTTAAATTTGTCTTTCCCGGCTATTTATTCACTTGAGGATTCAGGATGCAACTTCGAGAGAGCTGAAGAAGTAGCCCATTTCATACGCGGCAGTTTCGGGTGAATCCGACCCATGAACGACGTTTTTCTCGATATCCGTGCCAAAATCCCGTCGAATCGTTCCTTCTGCTGCTTCTTTAAAATTTGTAGCTCCCATCAAAGTACGATATCTGGCGATACTGTCTTCTCCTTCCAAAATCATCACTACGCAAGCGCCCGAAGACATAAAATCCGTGACACTTTCGTAAAACGGCTTTTCTTCATGCACTTTGTAAAAGCCTTTGGCCTGTTCTTTTGTCATGCGGATCATTTTCATGGCAGCTATCTTTAGTCCTTCCTTCTCCAGACGATCAATAACCGTTCCTATCAATCCTCTTGAAACCCCATCGGGTTTGATGATCGACAATGTTCGTTCAATCATGTGCAAATATCCTCCTGATAATAAAATTAATTGACCCATACCTTCGGTTGCGATATACAACATGCAATAAAAGATAATAGGGTTCATAGTCAAGGAATTTATTGCTAAAGGAAACACACATAATGACTGGCACAAAGAAGACTGACAAAGAAAAAGACCTCCTGAGAATGGATGCGGACCATCTGTTTCAGTTCAGGTGCGCTCCAGGAGTATCCTGTTTCACAAAGTGCTGTCAGGACATCACCATAGTCCTGAGCCCTTATGACGTACTTAGAATGAAAAACGCCCTCGGAATGCCATCGGACGAATTTATAGACGAATATACCTTGGTCATACGAAGAGAAAAACTCCTTATCCCCATGATCGTTATCAAAATGAATGAAGATGACAAAAGGTGTCCATTTGTAGCAGATAGCGGTTGCACAATCTATAACGACAGGCCGTGGCCCTGCCGAATGTACCCTCTCAACATGAATGATGATGGCACGTTCAGTTTCATAACAGATTCTTCCAGGTGTTTCGGCCTGAAAGAAGAGGATAAATCCCGAATTTCCAGTTGGCTCATCGAACAGGGTGTCCCCATGTTCGATGAAATGAACCAACTTTTTGCCCAGGTGACGATCCCGTTGCGGGCGCAGGATTTGGACATTGACAACGCGAAAATCTATAAAATGGTTTTCATGGCCCTTTACAATCTGGACAAATTCAGGGATTTCATTTTTAAAAGCAGTTTCTTAGACCGTTTCGCCATCGACCCGGTCACCATAGAAAAGCTGAAAAGAAGCGACGTGGAACTGCTCAAATTTTCCTACGACTGGATAAAATTCGGCATTTTCGGACAGAAAACCTTGAGCATCCGGGAAGAGGCCATTCCAAAAAAGTAAGACTTTTAGAAACCCGACCGCTAACTTGCAGGAACATAATAGATGATTGAACCGTTAGATCCGGAAAGTGTTTTCCATTTCAGATGCCACAAAGAGATAAGCTGTTTCACTGAGTGCTGCGCCAAACTCCGTCTGGTTCTTACTCCCTACGACATTATCAAGATAAAGCACCGACTGAAAATCCGATCAGATGAATTCCTGGAAGTTTATACGGACACTGTATTAGAAGGATCTCAGCGTTTTCCACTGGTTATGTTAAAGATGCGGGAGGACAATGAAAAAGCATGTCCTTTTGTGACAAAAGAGGGATGCAGCATTTATGAAGACCGGCCGGGTGCCTGCCGTCTTTATCCCGTAGGCAAAGCAACCGCTATTGCAAAAGGGAAAAAAGACGGCCTGAAAAAATTCTTTATGGTGAAAGAACCGCATTGTAGAGGTTTTGAAGAAGATAAATCCTGGAAGATAGACGAATGGGCCAATCACGAAGGCATTGAGGAATACGACATCCTGAACGACAAGTGGTTCGAAATTTTCACTTCACGTGAAAGCCTCGGTGAAACGGACCATGCCACAAAGAAACACCAGATGTTTTTCATGGCCTCCTATAATTTGGATAGATTCAGGGATTTCGTATTCAACAGCAAATTTCTCGATCTTTTTGAAATAGAAAAAGAACTGGAAGAACAAATCGCTGTAGACGATATTGCACTCATGAATTTTGGATTTGACTGGCTGAAATTCAGTCTTTTTGGAGAACAGACTCTTAAAGTAAGGGCATAACCTATATCCCGCTTTTCAGCTTTTCTCGTAAGTCATCTTTCTGCCTGGCCTTTCGTATCTTGAAATATGAACACCTTCTTAAAGTATTCCAGGATATCGTTTTGATCAGGCGGAAGGCATCCTTCATCCATAAGTTTACACTTTTCCCGGAAATGGGGTATGTTTTCTGGTTGAAAATCGGACGTCGAATCTGAAAATCGGATGCTGAAACTGGAAATTCGAAACTGGAAATTGGATAACACACCAGAATTAATGTGTTTTTTTCTAATTTCCAATTTCCAGTTTCCAATTTCTCTGCGAAAACGCGAAATCACGAAAGTGTAAACTACTTTTTGGCTTAAATGAAGGATGCCAGGCGGAAGATCTTAAATGCCTACTGCCCATCCATAATGGATGGAAACTACCAAAAACCTGATGAATGGTGCTTGCATGAGTTCATCGTATCTGTTTTCTACATTTGACTATCTGGAGGATCGCTATGTTTAAAATTGTGAAGCGGGAAGAAATGGCTCAAGGGACTGTCGTTCTAAATGAGATTGAAGCTCCGTTGATCGCCAGAAAAGCACTGCCGGGACAGTTTGTCATTCTGAAAGCCAATGAGACGGGTGAACGCATCCCTCTGACCATGGCTGAAACAAATCCTGAAGGAGGAACCATTACAATCATCTATATGGTTGTTGGAAAATCGACAGCTGTTTTCAAAGATTTGAAAGTTGGAGATGAGTTTCAGGATGTCATTGGTCCTCTGGGCAAGGCTACTCACCTTGAAAAAGTGGGCGATGTAGTTTGTGTCGGGGGAGGAACCGGCGTAGCAGTCCTGCACCCCATTACCCGGGCGCTGAAAGAAATCGGAAACAACGTGACATGCATTGTCGGCGCCAGAACTAAAGATCTGCTGATTATGGAAGACAAGATGAAAGCAGCCTCCCATGACCTTCGTATATGCACGGATGACGGTTCCTACGGACACCACGGTTTTGTAACAGACGTTTTGAAAGAAGTTTTGGAGCAGGGCAATACAAAACTTTGTGTGGCCATAGGCCCTGTCCCCATGATGAAATTCGTGTCGAAAATGACAAAGGAATATGGAGTAAAAACATTGGTAAGTCTCAATCCCATTATGATAGACGGTACTGGGATGTGCGGTTGTTGCCGCGTTTCCGTGGGCGGGCAAACCAAATTTGCCTGTGTTGACGGACCGGAATTCGATGCACATGAGGTAGATTACGATGGATTAATGTTACGCCTCCAGGCATACGCTGAAGACGAAAAAAAAAGCTATGATGAACATTTGGCGGTAATAAGTAATAGCACTTCGTAAATGTCAGCCGTCTGTTGTTTCCTGACGGAATTTGGTACAAATACGCCTGTTTTTCAGAATTATTTTGACTATCGTTGCGGAGGAGATTATGGCGGAAGAAAAAGTGAAAAAAGGAAAAAAGGAAAAAATACCGAGACAACCCATGCCGGAACAGAACCCGGAAGTAAGGGCGAAAAATTTTGAAGAAGTCCCTACGGGCCAGAACGCGGAAGCTATCATTCTGGAGGCCAAGAGATGCATGGAATGTAAGAAACCCGCATGCGTCGAAGGGTGTCCCGTGGAAATAGACATCCCCGGTTTTATCAAGCTTGTGAAAGAGGCGCAGTTTACGGAAGCCATAACAAAAATATGGGAGAAAAGTACACTTCCTGCAGTGTGCGGCAGGGTTTGCCCCCAGGAAATGCAGTGTGAAGGTCGTTGCATTGTCGGCAAGAAAGGCGATCCGGTGGCCATCGGGAACATTGAAAGATTTGTTGCCGACTATGAAAGAAAATTCAAGAAGGCCAGTCTTCCGAAAAAGGCCGCATCGACCGGAAAAAAGGTCGCTGTTGTCGGCTCCGGTCCTTCCGGATTGACCGTTGCAGGAGACCTTATTCTGAAGGGACACGAAGTAACTGTTTTTGAAGCCTTCCACAAACCAGGAGGAGTGTTGGTTTATGGTATTCCGGAGTTCCGGCTGCCTAAAGAGATCGTATTCTCCGAAGTTGCAGGCCTTGAAAAAATGGGTGCCAAAGTGGAATGCAATGCCGTTATAGGAAGAACCGTTTCCATCGATGAACTTTTTGAGGAAGGGTATGATGCAGCCTATCTGGGTGTTGGTGCAGGGCTTCCTCGATTCTTGGGCGTCGAAGGAGAAAATCTTATCGGGATATACTCCGCAAATGAATATCTCACTCGGTCCAATCTCATGAAAGCTTATCTTTTTCCTGAATTTGACACACCCGTTATTCGAGGGAAGAAAGTTATCACTCTTGGCGCTGGAAATGTGGCAATGGATTCAGCGCGAACCGCCCTCCGCCTTGGTGCTGAAAAATCGCTTATTGTATATCGTCGATCGATGGAGGAAGTGCCTGCAAGGGGTGCAGAAGTACACCATGCTGAAGAAGAAGGGGTCGAATTCCATTTCCTCACGGCTCCCACCAAATTTATCGGTGACGACAAAGGCCGCCTCACGCGCATGGAGGGCCTGAAGATGGAGCTAGGCGAACCGGACGAATCTGGACGACGGCGACCCATACCCATAAAAGACTCAGAATTTGAACTTGAATGCGACCTCGCTATTATTGCTGTGGGAGCAGGTCCGAATCCTCTTTTAACCCAAGCTACCGAAGGGTTGGAATTGAACAGATGGGGATACGTCGTTGCAGATGAAAAAACCGGAAAGACAACCAAGAAAGGTGTCTGGGCAGGCGGAGATATTGTTACCGGATCCGCAACCGTAATCCTTGCCATGGGTGCCGGAAGAGAGGCTGCAAATTCCATACACGATTATCTGACGTGGGGATGGTAATTTAGGGGAACGCAGAGTGTCGAGTGCGGAATGTGGAGCACTTTTGCTTGCGTGGAGCTTCGTTTTTTTTTGCCACGGATTAAGCGGATTACAGAGTTTTTTTGTTGCACGGAGAATTCAGACACCTGAATTCTCCGTGCGGACAATCTTTCTGAAGCAGATGAGTCTGAATGGTTGAATGAATTTGTTCAAAAACCTTCGCGGCTTTGCGCCTTTGCGTGAGACATCTTCTGTTCTTAATTTGTCCCGGTTTCTCTACCTTTACCGAACTAGCTTTTTCTACCCTTCATGTTCTTCATGTCCTCCATGGTTAAATATCCGTTTTATAATTGAATTTTTTTCTTTGAGCAGGCGAACCTCTTTGTCGGATAGGGGTGTGATCAGAGGAGGTGAAATCATTGAACCCGGGAATCATCACCCTCACAACAGATTTTGGGACAGAAGACTCCTACGTGGGAGTGATGAAAGGAGTGATCCTGACCATAAGGCCGGATGCAACCATCGTAGACATCAGCCACCAGGTAAAACCTGGAGCCATTTTGGATGCTGCTATAATGATCAGGGGCGTCTACAGTTTTTTCCCCAAGGGAACCGTCCACGTAGTCGTGGTAGACCCTGGAGTCGGAAGCGAAAGACGGCCGGTCCTTATCACAGCAGGCGGTCATTTTTTCGTTGGCCCTGACAATGGAACGTTCCAGCCGATCATAGAAGCACATCCGGAAAACGAGATCATCCATCTCAAGAACGATAGGTTTTTCCTGCCGAAACCCTCCAGCACCTTTCACGGAAGGGATCTATTCGCGCCAGTAGCGGCCCACCTGCTATCGGGAATTGTACCACTGGAAATGGGCTCGCCCATCTATGATCCAAAACATCTTGAAATCCCATCCGTCCATCGACAAGGAACATCTCTGCACGGTCAGGTTGTGCACATAGACCACTTCGGGAACCTCATAACAAATATTCATTCGAGTGAAATGGATAGTTTTTCAAAGACGGAGGATTTGGTAATTGAGGTGGGTGGTTTATCTGTCAGAGGAGTGAAACAAACATATTCCGATGTTCCCGAGGGAGATTTCCTGGCGCTTATGGGAAGTTCTGATTTTCTTGAAATAGCGGTAAATTCAGGACGAGCTTCAGACAGGTTCAAATTAGAGACAGGCCATGTAAAAGAGTTGGAATTGCCTGTTGAGATTCATCCATCAATCATCAATTCCCCCTGAATCCGGCGTTTAACTTCTCCAGATATTCTTCCCACTCAAGCGGCAGAAGGTACTTTTTCTTGTTGTTACACTCCTTGCATGCGGGAACAAGATTCCCTTTCCTGCTTTTACCACCCCTGCTGAGCGGAACAAGATGATCCATAGTAAGGCTGGCCCTGCCCACCTGACATCCACAATAATAACAGGAGCCCTTGCCCAACAGGTTGTACCACCATTGCGTGCGCCGCAATCGACGGGCTTTTTCTTTTTCCCGCCTGGTATCCTCTTCGCTCACGGTAATGTATTCAAAGGGCATTGTCATCCATCAAATTTATTTATATTTATTTTTCAAGGCGTTGATCGCCTCGCTCAAGTGTTCGTCATCCACTCTTGAATTGTTTTCAAGTGGTTTTCCCAGCACTGTTCTCTGCCTAAACATACCCGAACTCAAAGGCATATTGACCTGAAGATCAATAACGGTGTACTGTTCATGAACCTCCTCGCCTTCGAAGTAGCCTATTTTAAACGGGTACCAGCCCCCCCAAATTTCCCGATACTCCTCAAATCGAATGCTCACCTTCTTTTGCCCGGAATTATCACGCATTTCATATTCAAGAAGAATGGGGAGAAACGTTTTTTTATCAAGAAGAAGCCTGGCACTGCCGGGTTCCCGATACCCTATATAATAAGCAACAATCCCATCAAGCCTTGTATAGCCCGAAGATTCAATATCTATTCCAAATTTTGCAAGCAACATCAAGAGATATTCGTTACTGTTACCCATCAGAAGCTGCCTGAATGCGCTTGTAAAGGGTTCGTCAGCAGCAGCCCCCCTCCCCTGGCCGGAAATAACCTGCGATTTGAAGAACCCGGGCGTCTTCACCCAGATTTTTTCCTCAGAAGAATTAGTTTCCTTCCCATCGAGAGGATCGATCACCACGGTTTTCTGGCCAATAACCATTGTCTTATAAACACCAAACCTGTCTTGCATATATTCAATCAGTTGTTCCGGAGGCATTACATATGCCTCGACCCCGATGGAAGAAAAACAAAAGACAATACCTAACCAAAAAGCGTAAAACGTTTTTCCCATATTCATTTGAACCCCAAAACCAGGCTTCTCTGCATTACAGAAGCCTGTACTCAAAAACTGCTATTAGCAATTAGCTTTTAGCCGTTAGCTTAAGAATCGCAAATATTTATATAACTTTTTCCTATACTAAAGTTTTTCATTTTTTGATAAAGCCCTACAGAATCATAACTAACTGATATTGACCGTCTAATAGCTAACAGCTAATTGCATCTTTTGATGCCTGTACGTTATTTTTCCGCCGCTGCCAGTATAGAGGAATGAACCTCATCCATTAATTGTGCAATGTTCCTCTTGCTATACCCTGTAAGGGCGATAGGCCTGCCAATATGAAACCCGACGGTGCCTTTCTCTACCCTAAGACTCCCTTTCGAAACAATACGGGCCGTGCCGGAAATTGTTACGGGGACGATATCACAACCTGATTTAAGAGCCAAGTTGAAACCACCTTTCTTAAACGACCCCAAACGGCCGTCCACACTCCTTGTCCCTTCAGGAAAAATAAGCACGGAAGCCCCTCCTTTTATCCGTTTCGCAGCAAGATTCATGCTTTTAATGGCCTTCCTGGGATCGTCTCGCGTTATTCCGATATATCCAGCACGCTTCATTGCAGGCCCAAGCAAAGGAATATGCATGAGTTCTTCCTTCAACAGAAATTTGAAATCCACAGGAAGACGGGCCAGAACAACAAAAATATCGAAATAGCTTTGATGATTGACCATGTAGACGCGCGGGATGCTGGGATCCACATTCTCTTTTCCTGAAATTGCGACTTTGATGCCGCAAACCTTCAAAATAACCTTTGCCCACGGTACTGCGACCCAGAAATGGATACGCCTTGCATTATCGGTAAAAAGGGCCAACAGGATCGCCCACAGGCAAAACATAATCGAATAGATTACGATAAATGTATTGATACAAAGGAAACGTATCATGGTCACAGCACCTCCCGAATCAAATTACACCGGAGACCGGCAACTCTATCTTGACTACCATCTCATCATTTTCTCTTTTCACTTCTATCCGTCCACCATGCCGGTGAATAATAACCTTTGAAAGCGGAAGATCGTCCACACTGGTTTCCACATCACCGGTAAGCCGAGGGATAAAAAACTGGGTTACATCATCATCTGCCACCGCTTTCACAGGATATCGGACCATGACATCCAGATTGTCTCCTCCAAGGGACGTAGACACAGATAAACAGCCTCTCTCAGGCATGGACAGAACCGCGTTTTTCAAAATACTGACCAGAGCCCTCCTTAGAAAAATTTCATCCCCTGAAATTGGAACGATATCTTCCGATAGAGAAGCTGAAAGCACCATTTTCCTGGAATCCGCCTGTTCCTTGATTTCTTTAAGAGACGATTTCAGCACAGCTTGAAAATCAACTTCCGACATGCTAAGAGAGAACGGCTTAATTGTAGAAAGAAGAACATTGAGGATGTTTTCGAGCCTGGCTACCTCACTCAAAATGATCCTGGCCATCTTTCCATGAGGATCATCTCCGGGGATAGATTCGCTCAAGCGTCTGGCAAATCCCCCGGCCGTTGCAAGGGGATTTCGCATTTCATGGGCAAATCGTTCCGATATTTCCCCCAAAACCCTGATCTCCTCTCCTCGAAGAGCCTCTTCCTGGAGTCTTTTGACCTCGGTAATATCTACCATGATTCCATCAAACCATTTCAAAACCCCTTTGTCGTCTCTGAAAGGAATGGCGTGATCAATAAAGATAAATCTATTTCCCTGCTTGTCTCTAATCTCTCTTTCGGTGCGAACACCATTGGGATTTTCCGTCAAGGCATGCAGCATTTCTTCCGCTTCCTGGCCATCGCAACCCCATATATTACACCTCCAGAACCCGCTGTAACCCACTACTTCGTCTGTGGAATAGCCCAACTTCTCGACAAAATACGGGTTGACAAATTCTGTCGTTCCGTCTCTGAGTATTCTGTAAACGCCAAGGGGCAGATTGTCAACCAAAGTTCTATACTTCTCTTCGGAAGTAACCAGGTCTGCCGTCCTTTCTTTGACCCTTCTTTCCAACGTTTTGGCATAATGTTCCACCTGCTGCCGTCTTTCCTTTAAGGAATCCAGCATGGTGTTCAAAGATTGGGTAAGAAGCCCTATCTCGTCGTCGGATTGGGCCGTCAAGCGTGTCTCTCTCTTCCCATCGGCAATTTCCCCGGCATTGACTACAATATCTTTGATAGGGCGAATAAAAAAGATGGCAACGACCCACGTGAGAAGAAACGAGACGGAAATTCCCGCAAACCCTATGATGAACATCAGATTTCTCGTATTTGCCAGACGTTTCACAATAGACGATCTGTCCGCGCATATTTCCACCAGAGCCACCATTTCGCCACCGTAGTCCTCTATTGAACCCGCCAGAATAGCCCTTTCAGGATATCCGGGCGGTGCAACCAGGATGATCGGATGAATGATCGAAGAGCCCAAGCTCTGTTTCAGCAGGGGGAAAAGCTCACAAGAACCCATTGTTGTTGCAAGAACAGTATAATTATCACGACTTTTTTTTTCATATACACTGAAATTGGGCCCCCACTTCTCTTTGAGCTGTTTTAAAAGCCCCGACCCGAAAGGATATCCAATTTCCACCGTCCCCGCGAGGATCCCTTTTCGAAACACAGGGGCCACGCCACGAATTCCCAGGCCCGTCAGTCCCCATTCAAGACCCACCACACCTTTGCCACTCTTCATGCAATCAATGATGCCTTTCCTGTAGGAAATCATTTCACCAAACTGGTGAGGGGAATGGACGCGCAGAAATGATCTTCCAGGCAATACATGAAAATGCATCTGCTTGATTCCGAATTCCGTTTTCAGTTGCTCAAACAGGCCAAAGGAGTAGGCAAAAAGACCATCTCTGTTATTTGAGGCAAGGAGATCCTGAACGCGGGGATTCTGTGCAATGATTGTTGCCATGGAAAGGGCCTGATCCCCTTGTTGCCGGACCCTCATAAGGAAGAGTTCATAAAGCTGTTGAAGCCCTTTCCGTTCTTCTTCTTTGATCAGTTCTTGTTGAGAACTCAAGCCAATGAAAACCAAACTCGTGGTTCCGAGAAGGGAGAAGAACAAAAATGGAATCAAAAGCTTCCATTTCAGGCTGATCCCACTGATTTTATAAATGAAATCATACAGCATGTCGGATCCTCAACTGCCGCCAGGGGAGGCATCGCGATTCCATATTTTTTCTCCTGTTTCATGCGGACCCGGTCGTGGCAGAATGCCACTCACACACGGGGTGGAAACCAGCAATCCAAATTTTGTCGAAGATCCCGTCTGAAGCGAAAGTGGGCAACCTTTGAACCTTGAACCCTGAACCCAAATGTTCACACAAGGGGCATCTTATCCATATCTCGAAGGATCCTTTTCTGCCTTCTTATGACCTGTGGGCCAGGTCTTATGGGAGACCATCGGTGCGGACTGGGCAGGATAGCGGCCAGAAGAGAGGCCTGAGTCCTGGAAATGTCCATGGGCGATACATGAAAATACTTTGAGGAGGCTTCTGCAACACCCTTTATCCGGGTTCCCCAGTCAACCGTATTGAGGTACACTTCAAAAATCCTTCTTTTTGACCAGAACAGCTCTATCAGCAGGGTATAGTATGCCTCGAGACTTTTTCTCCTCCAGGTCCTATCGGGCCAGAGGAAGACAGTCCTTGCCACCTGCATGGTAATGGTGCTTGCTCCTCTCATGCCCTTCCCCGAAACAATCCCCCTGATCGCCTGGCCCATCTCCGTTAGATCAAATCCGTGATGCAGTAAAAACCGCTGATCTTCCCCTGCAAGGACAGCCCTTCTCATATGGGGGGAAATCTCATCAAGACCCCGCCAGGAAGATTTCTTGCTGTCGGATTGTACCGTCCAAAACTGGCCGGCTCTTTCCCAAATCGCGGACCATGTAGCAGGCGGATTCATGAACCTTGCAAGCACGACCTGAAACATGCTCAAACAGACTGCCATCAAAAAAATTAACAACAACCATCCCAGCACAGGCCTAAGGACACCTTTTTTACCCTTTTTCTTTCTCAAAGGTCTTTACTTCCTCCCATACCAGATCCATCTGTTCCGCCGTGGCTTTTTTCATACCAATCCCCTTGGAATTCAGGAGTTTTTCCATTTTTTCAAAACGAAACAGAAATTTTCTATTGGCCATTCGCAGGAGATCCTCAGCATTGGTATCTCGAAGTCTCGCCAGATTTACCAGGCTGAAAAGCAGATCACCCAGCTCTTCCGAAACACCGTTGCTGTCTCCTGAGAAAATTGCAGCTTGAAGTTCATGAAATTCCTCTTCCACTTTTTCCCATACGGCCTCGATACTCTTCCAATCAAACCCCGCCTTTGAAGCCCTTTCGCTGAGGCGGTGAGCCCTTGAAAGGGCCGGAAGGTTCCCGGGCACACTCATCAACTGCGAGGTAAAAAGTTCAGGGTGACCGTTCTCCTCTCTTTTTATGCGGTTCCAGTTTTCTGCAACCTCCTCAGCATTCTCAACGCTTGCATTGCCAAAAACATGAGGATGCCTGCGGACCATTTTCTCTGTAATCTTTTCCACCACCCGAACGAAATCGAAATCACCCCTTTCAGCCGACAATTGGCAAAGAAAAAGGATCTGGAAAAAAAGATCGCCCAATTCAGAACACAATTCGTCCGGAGAAGAACTTTCGATGGCGTCAAGCACCTCATACGCCTCTTCAATCAGATAGATTTTTATGGTGGCATCAGTCTGTTTCGCATCCCATGGACACCCGCCGGGCCCTCGAAGTCGTGCCACAAGATCAATGAGACCTTTCACCGCTTCCGCCATTCTTTCAATATTCATCATACAATCAGGAACCTTTCTCTTTTCCGATCCCGCTGTCGCGGGTATCTATTTTTTCTTTTTGCCCGATGATTTTCTTCTTCCATTTTTCATAATCCTCTGGAGAGACAAAGCCACGGACGGACTGATAGGAAGCAATAACCAAAGGTGCAAGTTTGGAATGGGTAATCAATGTCGCATTGGAAGGAACAAAGAAGGTAAGTAAAACAATTCCAAAGTAGGAGAGGATAACCCCTTTAAGGACAGCCAGAGCCACCCCCAGACCTCTGTCTACCCACCCAAGGAACAATTTTTGAACCAGTTTTTTCAATCCCCAGCTGAACAGGTTACACGCCACCAGTACCGCAAAAAAAATCAGAGCAAAACTGATCAAAGCAAGATATTTTCCATCGGGGAGAAACGGCTCCAGGTAAACTCTTGCATCCGGCTCAAAAACGGAACCAAGCCATATCCCTAAAATAACGCCTGCAAGGGACCCCACCTCCCTTATGAAACCGCGAAAGATTCCACGCACAACGAAAAAACCGATCACGACAATAATACAAATATCCAGCACATTCATAGTACCTCTTTATCAAAGCACCCACCCGTCGTCAAGTGAACTCCTGGGTCACTATCAAGGCTGGTGCTCATTTCTCAAAAGATCATTGACTGTTTTGACGGGGTTAAACGTAATGCCGGGCACTTCCACAAAAACCGTAATCCACCTGGCCATCGACCCATTCCAGAGCCCGGGGTGTTCCAAAGCTTTGAGATCTCTGCCATCTTTTGATTTCTCCGACACAAAAAAAGTATTGGGATCCACGAATTTTGGTAGATCAAATGGTTTCCCCTGCCAGTCCCGCACTCCGCAGACCAGATCCACCGGGTTAAAATGGGTAGAAGCAGACAGAATGTCTTGCTGCTGTGTAGAATCGGGATCTATCTGCGCCGTTTCTACAATCTGAAAGGACTCCTCCCCATCATCATCTTTTACCCAGAACGGTCCCCCTCCAGGTTCTCCAGCGTTCTTTACCATTCCACAAACCCTGATAGGGCAATCCAGCCTTTTGATCAGGTACGCTTTTCTAGCATCCAGTGACCCACTGGTAACGGAAGCAGGGACCGGGAGCATAAGTTCTTTCTCAAGAAAGGATTCCGCACTTTCAAGAAAATCCACATCAACTGTACCCGAAATAAGCGTCTTCAGGAACCCGAATATCCGACTCTGCAAAAACAGGAGATATCCTCCCATAATTTTCTTCCATTCAAATGTTTCCGGCTTCAGCCTGTCCGGCACCACATTGTCTATATTTTTGACAAAGAGAATATCTCCTTCAAGATCATTCAGGTTCTGCAGCAGGGAGCCATGTCCCCCGGGACGAAATAGCAGCATCCCGTCCGCCTGCCTGAATGGGCGGTTATTCAGATCCACAGCCAAGGTATCTGTGGCATTTTTCTGAATAGAAAAAGTGACGTCAAAAGAAGCATGATATTTTTTCTCATAGAGTTTCCTCACGCCTTCCAGACAGTTACGAAATCTTTCCATATGTTCAGGAGACACTGTACTATGGAGAAAACACGTTGAGTCCTCATTTCGAACATATGCAGCAGCCTCAACAAGGTGTTCTTCAAACGGGGTACGGCTACCTTCAGGATATTGATGGAATTTTAGCAGGCCCTTGGGTAAGTTCGCGTAGCCAAGCCCGTCATCGGTTAAAAGACATTCTATCGATTCAGTAAAACGTCCCTCATCGACAAGGATTTCTCCGTCAAGCCCCTGCATTTTCAAACAAGCATTCAGGTCTGAAAAAAAAGCAAAATCTCTTATGCGTTTCATAAAATCAAGGAGTTGCGCGGCATCTTTGTCCCCGGAATCTACCAGTCTTGACACGGAACCTATCGTGACAACCCCATCCTGACTCAAGGCTTTTAGAAGGACCTTGAACATACGGGAAGCCGCTCCGGATGCGGGGACGAATTTCAGGCACTCCCTTGAGGGTGACTCTTCCAGATAAATTTTCAAAAACTTTTTTTTCTGTTCCTCCTCAAAAACCCTGATCCCATTCCCCGGACAAGCAGGACCGGAAAGATTCAAATAAGGAGGCGACATCTCAAAAAGGGAAATCTGTCTATTGACCTCTGTTTCGCTGAGTTCGTGCTCCTCTATCTGTGCCAGATCTTCCATCGTAAATATCTCTTCCACCATGAATCTCTCCTTTCCAAACTCCGCTGAATCCATCATTCAAGCCCTGCCAGACAAATGCTTCTCATTCCGGATAACACAACTCAGGCTATTCTTGGAAGACATACAGGGATGTGTCAACAAAAATTTATGGAATTTTTTAAAAATGGTACTATAATATGAATGTTTTCGTCCAACTTAAGAAGAATAAAGGCCTCACGGTTTTTTGGTTATTAATTTTTATTTGTGTTGATCGGGCTGAGGCCTGACTTTACAAGGGGGTTTCATTTGAATCCATTTTACAAGAATCTTGCTCTTTGGCTCGTAATCAGTCTCATGATGGTGATGCTCTTTCAAATATTCAAACACCCTGATAGAACCAGTGCAACCGTCGATTACAGTGATTTCCTGAACATGGTTGAAAGCGGAAGCGTCAACCAGGTGACTATCCAGGGAGAAAATCTTTCCGGGATGTCCTCCCAGGGACCCTTCAAGACGTATGCCCCCAAAGATCCGGAATTGATCAATATGTTGAGGGGAAAAGGAGTAAAGATTTCGGCAAAACCGGCCGAAGACTCCTCCTGGTTTCAGGTTTTTCTGTCATGGGTCCCCATGCTCCTGCTGATTGGGGTATGGATATTTTTCATGCGCCAGATGCAGGCCGGGGGGGGGAAAGCCATGTCTTTCGGGAAAAGCAAGGCCAGGCTCATGACTGATTCCCAGGAAAAAGTCACCTTTGAAGACGTAGCCGGCATTGATGAAGCAAAAGAAGAACTGGAAGAAATCGTTGAATTCCTGAGCGATCCCAAAAAGTTTACCCGGTTAGGGGGAAGGATCCCCAAAGGGGTGCTTCTTGTGGGCTCCCCCGGAACAGGAAAGACGCTTCTCGCCAGGGCTATCGCAGGAGAAGCGGGTGTCCCTTTTTTCACCATAAGCGGTTCAGATTTTGTGGAGATGTTTGTCGGTGTAGGCGCCTCACGCGTCAGAGATCTTTTTAATCAGGGGAAAAAGAACGCCCCTTGCATCATATTCATAGACGAAATTGACGCGGTGGGACGACATCGCGGGGCAGGTCTCGGAGGAGGACACGACGAAAGGGAACAGACCCTGAACCAGTTGCTCGTTGAGATGGATGGTTTTGAATCAAATGAAGGAGTCATTCTCATAGCCGCTACCAACCGGCCGGATGTTCTGGACCCGGCATTGCTTCGACCCGGACGCTTCGACCGGCAGGTCGTCGTTTCCGTACCGGACCTGAAGGGAAGAGAAGGAATCTTAAAGGTACATCTCAGAAAAAAACTGGTGGCCGACAATCTGGATGTCAACTTACTTGCCCGGGGAACACCAGGATTCACGGGTGCAGACATTGAGAACATGGTCAATGAAGCCGCACTCATGGCCGCCAGACGCGGAAAAGACAGGGTCGAAATGGAGGACTTTGAAGATGCTAAAGACAAAGTCCTCATGGGAACCGAAAGAAAAAGTATGATTATCAGTGATGGAGAAAAGCGCCTGACCGCTTACCACGAGACCGGCCATACCGTCGTGGCAAGGCTGCTTCCCGACACCGACCCTATCCACAAAGTAACCATCATACCGCGGGGGCGGGCGCTGGGACTGACCCAGCAGCTTCCAACGGATGAAAAGCATACGTACCCCAAGAGCTTCCTCCTGAACAACATATGTATCCTGATGGGAGGAAGGGCTGCGGAAGAAATCGTACTGGACACGGAAACAACGGGTGCAGGCAACGATATTGAGCGTGCTTCGGATTTGGCAAGAAAAATGGTCTGTAATTACGGCATGAGCAAAGAATTGGGGCCTCTCACGTATGGAAAAAAAGAAGAACAGATATTTCTGGGCCGAGAGTTTTCCCAACACAGGGATTATGGTGAAAATACCGCGCAGAAAATAGATGCCGAGGTCCGTAGAATTATAACCGATGCCTACGATCAAGCCTCCGGCCTCATAAAGGAAAACCTCGACACCGTGCACAACATGGCCAATGCTCTATTGGAGAAAGAAACTCTCAATACCGAAGATATTGAAAACATCATGGAAGGGGCTCATAAAAAGGAGGATGAAAAGGCGCCGGAGAATCCGGAAGAAGCATAGAATGGATTTTAGACTCACATGGCAGAGGCATACCCTCAATCTGCATCGGAAGACCTGTGTCATGGGCGTACTGAATGTCACCCCTGATTCGTTTTCGGACGGAGGCCGTTTTCTAAAACCGGAAAAAGCTGTGGAACATGGTCTGCAGATGGCAAGCGATGGTGCCCACGTCATTGATATCGGAGGGGAATCAACCAAACCTTATTCAAAAAAAATATCCAGTGCCGAAGAGATCGATCGGGTCGTCCCGGTCATTCATACCCTCAGCAAAGAATTATCTATCCCCTTAAGCATAGATACCACCAAGAGTAATGTGGCCATGGAAGCCCTGGATGCGGGGGCATCCATGATCAATGACATCAGCGCCCTGAATCTCGACCCTGAAATGGGCGTGCTTGCAGCAAAAGCTGAAGTTCCCGTGATCCTCATGCACATACGGGGAAAACCGGAGAATATGCAGGACAACCCGGAATATGATGACGTCGTGGAAGACATTCTGGACTTTCTGCAAAGCGCCATAGACCGCTGCGTTGATCTTGGAATCAGGAAAGACCTGATTATTGTGGATCCGGGAATCGGATTTGGAAAAACTTTCACCCATAATCTTCAGATTCTCAGATCGCTGGACCGATTCAAGGCTCTTGAGCGACCAATCCTTGTGGGAAGCTCAAACAAGGCTTTCATCGGGCATATTACAGGCAGAAAGCCCAACGAAAGAGACACGGGCTCCATGGCGGCCGCAGCGGCAAGCGTCATGAACGGCGCCCATATGGTACGGGTTCACAATGTAAAAAAAGCGGTTGAAACCGTAAAAATAATAGATGCCATCAAGTACGGTATTCCTGGTTGATGATACTCTGTTTCAAGGAGAATCGATGCTTTTCTGTGTGGATGTAGGCAATACAAATATTGTCCTGGGAGTCGTCAAGGAAGATACGATTCTTCACCATTGGAGGATCAGAACAGAAAAAGATATCACTGCCGATGAACTTGGAATGATCGTTGGAAACTTCTTCCAATGGGAAGGCCTCGGTTTTCGGGATATCACCGGAACCATCGTATCCTGCGTGGTCCCGCCACTGCTAAACACGCTTGAAGATTTTTCCAGGCGGTACTTCCGTGTACAACCTCTTATTGTGGGACCGGGTCTCAAGACAGGGATGCCCATTAAATACGATAATCCCAAGGAAGTGGGAGCGGATCGCATTGTTAATGCGATTGCAGCCTACGAGAAATATCAAAGCGCCCTTATCGTGGTAGACTTCGGCACGGCAACCACGTTTGATTACATATCCGGGGAAGGCGCCTATATGGGAGGCGCTATTGCACCGGGAGTAATGATCTCCTGTGAGGCGCTCTTCCAGGCAGCATCAAAGCTTCCAAGAGTGGAAATCTTTTCGAGACCCAGTACGGTTGTTGCCAAGGATACCATCAGCAGCATGAACGCCGGAATCATCTACGGGTATGCTGGTCTCGTGGACGGTATTGTAAACAGGATGAGACAGGAGTCAGGGGAAAACCCGCGTGTGCTGGCTACCGGGGGACTGGCGCCCCTTATGTGTGAAGTATCTGAAACCATTGAAAAGGTAGAAGAATTTCTGACCCTTCAGGGATTGATGATCCTCTTTAAGAAAAATAACGATCAGTGATTCGACATCCAATTTCTAACTCGATAACGTACCCCATTTCGAAAGAAAGTGTGAATTTGTGAATGAAGGATGTCGTCCATATCCGGTTTTCGTCCAATGACCAAATACATCAAACCTCCTGCCTTGAAACAGGGAGACCGTATAGGAATCGCAGCACCTGCCGGTCCTGTTGATTCAAAAGACTTCAAACGCCACCTTTCACTTCTTGAAGCATCAGGCTTCAAGATCCAGACAGGCCCACACGTATACGACAGGGACACATACCTGGCAGGAAATGATTCGGACCGGTTGTCCGACCTGCACACCATGTTTAAAGACAAAGGGATACAGGCCATTTTCTGCGCCCGTGGCGGATATGGAACCATGAGGCTATTGCCCGAAATAAATTATGACCTCATCCTTGACAACCCGAAAATCCTTGTAGGATACAGCGACGTCACAGCCCTGCTTTCCGCCATCTTCAAGAAGACGGGGCTTACGGTCTTCCATGGACCCATGGTGCAGGGCTTTGCCGATTTGCATAAGACCACCCAAAAACATCTATTTCAGTTGCTTTCATCCGAATGTGCTGTAGTGAGTGGCGAAGCGCAGGCCAGAACGCTCTTCCCCGGAAAGGCGACCGGCCGGCTCATGGGCGGGAACCTGACACTGCTCTGTCATTTGCTTGGCACTCCCTATATGCCCGATCTGAAACAGAGTCTCCTCTTCATAGAAGATAGAGGGGAATCCATGTATCGCATAGACAGAATGCTGACCCATCTCAATCTTTCCGGCCAACTTGAACGCATTTCAGGCCTCGTTGCCGGTCAGTTCGAACAGTGCGGAGATGCGGAAACGATCGATCGCCTTTTGAAAGAACGGCTTGCGCACCTGGAAATCCCCATTCTCACCGATTTTCCCGCAGGGCATGGGCATGAAAATCTGGCATGGCCTCTTGGCAATCACGCCGAACTCGATGCCGACCGTAAAACAATCAAACTTCTCGAACCCTGTGTTTCCTAATGAACCATTTAAATGATCAAAACCTTGATGCACTGGCTGATTGGGCCGAAAAGGGTAAAGATTCCATATCCGTAAATGGACTTTCCGGTACGGCTCTCACTTATTTTTTTGCTGAAGCCCTAACCAGAATAGACAGGCCCTGTTTAGCCATTCTACCCGACAAGAAGGAAGCCCGGAAGGTATTCAAGGAACTCCGGTTTTTCCTGGAAGACAGCGATGTTTTCGACGATAATTCCCATTCGTTTCGCTTTCATCATTTTCCTGCCTATGACATGTCTCCTCTCATGGGGCTCAGCCCCCGCAGAGACGTAATTGCCGCCAGAATCAGAGCCCTTTACATGCTCATCTCTGAAAAGAATCCAGTGGTCATCACATGTCCCGAAGCAATCTGTTTCAACATCCTCCCTAAGAAATCTCTTCTGGAATCTTACGAATATCTCGTAGTAGGGGAAGAAATGGATCGGGAAGCGTTGGTCGGAATTCTTGAAATGAATGGCTACCAACGAACCTCGCTGGTAGAAGAAATGGGCGATTATTCCGTGAGGGGAGGAGTCATTGACCTGTTTTCTCCCCTCTATCCCTTCCCTATCCGTCTGGAATTTTGGGGAGACCACCTCGAATCCATTCGGGAATTTGATCCGGCAAGTCAAAGATCTAGAAGCCCGCTAGATGAAATAACCATCCTTCCGTCATCGGAAGTCATTGTAAACGCCCGGAACCTGAAGAGAGCTAGGTCCATGGGGAGACTCCCTTTGCAGCCGGAAGACGCCATAGGATTTCCCGGCCAGGAAGCATGGCTGAATCACTATTACGGTCACTTAGACAGCATTATCCAGTATCTCCCGGAAAATGGAATACTCTCTATTTTTGACCCTCACCAGTTGACGCCACGCATCGGGAAAATTGAGAAACAATTCCGAAAAAATGAAGAAAAATTCCGGAGAGAATCTGCAGAGAAAGGTATCCCCTTCCCCACAACGGAAGGATTGTTTCTGTCCTTTGACGAAATCAAGCATCAATTGGATGAACACCCGCAGATATTGTTCAGTGAACTGGACATGGTTGACGAAAAACCCAACCACCTGTCCTTCAAGAAGAATTACCTCCCGGAGAGCGACCTGGAGGTAAGGCATGAAACAAAAGGAAGGGTGTCCCTTGCGCCCCTTGCCGAAAAAATATCCCGATGGTTGGAATCCCGCTCAAAGGTAGTCATCACCTGCACTACGGAACAGCAGGCGACCCGTCTCCGGGAAATCCTTAAAAACTATGATGTAAAAGTAGACCATGTTGCGAAAACATGGAATGAGATACCCCATAAACCTGGTCTCAGTATCTGTATGGGTCGGATCTCTACCGGTTTCAGCTGGCCGGAAACGGGACTCCATGTCATCAGCGAAAACGAAATTTTCGGCCCCAAAACAGGACGAACGGGAAGTCGGAAAAAATCTCCCAAAAAAGCCCTATCCTGGTCGAGTTTGAGCCAATTGAAAACAGGGGATTTCGTAGTCCATGAAGATCACGGAATAGGGCGCTACCAGGACCTCGCCACCCTCGACATCGGGGGAAGAAAAAATGACCTGGTCATCGTAGAATACGCTGACAAAGCCAAACTTTACATACCGGCCGAGCGAATGAGTATCCTTCAGAAATATGCCGGCGCTGAAGAAAGATCTCCAAAACTCGATCAGCTTGGAGGACGTTCCTGGGATATTGTAAAGCAGAAAGCTCGAAAAGCTGTGGGAAGAATTGCGAAGCAGCTCGTTGAGTTGTATGCCTTAAGAAAATTCCGGAAAGGGGTTCCATTTTCAAACCCCGACCATTTCTATCGGGAATTCGAGGCCACCTTTGAACATGAAGAAACATCCGACCAAATTAAAGCGGTCGAAGACGTCCTTACCGACCTGACCTCCGAACGTCCCATGGATCGTTTGATTTGCGGAGACGTGGGGTTCGGAAAAACAGAAATCGCCATCAGGGCCGCATTCAAAGTGGTTTCAGACGGCAAACAGGTCGCTTTTCTGGTTCCCACCACGGTCTTGGCTGAACAGCATTATCAAACCTTCAAGAAGAGGATGACCCCTTTTTCTATGAATGTAGACATACTCAGCAGGTTCAAGACACCATCGCAGCAGGCGAAAACGATAGCAGAACTCAGGTCAGGCAGAATCGATGTCCTGATCGGCACCCACAGGATCATTCAGAAAGATGTGAGATTCCCGGATCTAGGCATTTTAATCATCGATGAAGAACAGCGTTTCGGAGTAAGACAGAAGGAAGCCCTTAAAAAATACCGAGCCCTGGTGAATGTGCTTGCCATCACGGCAACCCCCGTCCCGCGTACCCTGCAAATGTCCATGATGGGAGTAAGAGATCTGAGTATTATTGAAACGCCCCCCCAGGACCGGCTTGCCATTGAAACCTATCTTTCCCCTTTTGATGACTCCCTCATTGTCCGGGCCATCGAATCTGAAATAGAAAGAGGCGGGCAGATTTTCTTCGTCCACAACCGCGTAAAAAGCATTGAACGGCAGGCAGATCATTTACGCAAGCTTCTCCCCCATGTACGATTCGCGGTGGCCCATGGTCAGATGAAGAGTCGAGATCTTGAAAAGACCATGATGCAATTTCTGAAAAACGAAATTGACGTGCTGATCTGTACGACCATTATCGAATCAGGATTGGATATCCCGTCGGCAAACACCATCATCATCAACAATGCGGATCAACTGGGGCTGGCTCAAATCTATCAGTTGAGAGGACGGGTGGGCAGGGCAAAAGATAAGGCATACGCCTACCTGCTTATTTCCAAAGGAACCACCATAACGAAAGACGCCCAGAAAAGGCTGAAAGCCCTCATGGACTTCACCAGTCTCGGCGCAGGGCTTCACTTGGCCATGCACGACCTGAAAATCAGGGGGGGCGGTAATGTGCTGGGATTTGCCCAGGCGGGACATATCGCAGCGGTGGGTTATGAACTTTATGTAAAGTTGATAGAACGGGCCGTTTCGGAACTCAAAGGGGAAGATTTTGAAGATGAAATCAACCCTGAAATAAATGTGGACACCCCAGCATACCTTCCGGGACATTACGTAATGGACACCGACGTCCGGCTCAATGTGTATCGCAGGCTATCCGGTGCCGCCCATGAGTCGGAACTCAAAGAACTGGTCGAAGAAGTCATTGATCGATTTGGACCACCTCCAGAGGAGGTGGGGAACCTGTTTGCCATCATGTCCATCAGGCTGCGTCTCAAAGAACTCAGAGTAGGAAAACTGGACATCGGTTCCAGCACACTCACCATTACCTTCTTCGACGAAAAAAACGTGGATACGGAAAAGCTGGTAGCAGCAGCCACTTCAAAACCCGGAAAATTCCGTTTCACCCCCAAGGGAAAATTGATCATAAACATGGGACGGCTGTCCCTTCCGAAAGATCTTCCTGCGGTGGAAAAGGCCCTTGAAATTCTCGTGTGACTCTTCAGTTGGGTTCAGGGTTCAAAGGTTTCCCGCTTTCGCTTCGCTTCAGACGGGATCTTCGACAAAGTTTGGATTGCTAATTTCCACTCCTGTGTGAGTGGCATTCTGCCACGACCGGATCTGTATGAATCAGGAGTCGATAGTCCGAGCAACCTGAAAAATCGCGGCGGGACGCCGCTCACACAGAAAGCTGTTATGAAATCCGGAAGTTTTCTCTCGTTCCCAAACTCCAGTTTGGGAACGCACTATTAACGGAAGCTCCAGCTTCCATTGCTCAAATGGAAGCGGTTATCTTATGGATCAGCCGTAATCCAAATTCCCCCTGTTCCCACACTCTGCATGGAACTGCATTTTGGAAGCCCCGCTCATATGAAACTCACGCCTCCCTTCTTTGATTCTTTCTCTTCTCGAACTCTTCAATAACAGCGGGAATAATCCGTTTCGGGTATTCCTGAATACAAACATCTGCGGTATTAAAAATGGACGCGCGGGAATCCGTTGAAATGGCCACAATAAATCCGGAACCTTGCATGCCCACCTGGTGAGGCATGGCGCCGGAAATTCCACAGGCAATATAGAGTCTGGGCGATACGGTCGCTCCCGTAAGACCGACCGGCCTTCCATATTGAAGCCACCCCATATCACAAACCGGGCGGGAACCCGCCACGGCAGACCGAGGGAATAGTGTTGAAAGTTGCTGAATAAGAGTCATATTTTCCTTCTCGCCAATCCCCCTGCCCGCAGCCACAACAACATCCGCACCCGCCAGCCCCGCATCTTCAGGCCTTGATTGGGCAACTCCCATGGCTCTCATTCGTTTTGGTTCCACATTAGAGATTCTTATCTCTATGGGTCCCGAATTCTGTGCCTTTCCGGCCAACCCTTCGAAAGCGCCCGGCTGAACAAGGACAACCGTAGTCTTTGCCACAGGAAGCAGATGCGTCACAATTTTACCGTTAAATGCGGCCCTCGAAAAGCAGAAGCCCTCTTCTTTCTCCACAAACGCGTTCACCCCGGTAATGCAGGCCGACCCAAAGCGAACAGCAAGGCCCGGACCATAATCCAGTCCCTGGGTTGTCTGTGCAATCAGGATAAAAACAGGATCCAGGGAAGGGAGAACATCTCCGAGTATATCTTTGTAAACCTCCCCATTATAGATTTGTAAATGGCAGTTCCGAATGGCTAACACTGCATTCCCCGAAGCATCGGCTATTTCCCGAGCAGGTCTTTCCACATCTGCCCCAAGCAGGATGACCTTGACCGGAAACGAATGAACCTGTCCGATTTCTTCGGCCAGAGCCAATAACTCGTAAGTAACCGGGCTGACCTGATTTCCGCGCAGTTCAGCGATAACAACAATATGGGATTCCATAGTACCTTTCATGAAATCAACGCCTCTTTTTCCAGTATATCGAGAAGCAGAGCCGCCTTTTGCTCCATATTGCCCTCAAGAAAAAGTCCTGACCGCATTTTTTGGGGATAGTCGACTCCTACGATCTTTTCCCTATCCCGCACTGCCGGAAGGATATCCAAAGGAATCACCAGAGCCCCCTGTTTCTTCGCGCGCATAAGATTCGAAAGCGTGGGATACCGGGGCTCATTGGCGCACGTCTGAAACGTCAGAACAGCGGGTAGGTCCATTTCCAACTCCGCCCTTTGACCACCCTCAATCTCCCGTTCCACGTAGATAATTCCCCTCTCCAAATCGATCCTCTCTGATATTACAGAGGTGGCACAGGGCAGATCAAGAAGTTCGGCCAGCATCGACCCAACCTGCCCGTGCATATGATCTTCCGCCATGACACCACACAGGATGAGATCATATCGCTCTTCTGAAACATAGTTACTGATCCACGAGGCAATGGTAAAAGGCTCGGGAACATGCCCCCGGATTCCAGCAGACCAGGCATTGTTCACAACGACCATAAGTTGGACAATTGTGTCCTGGACGAAAAAGTCCCCACCCGCATCACCGGAATCCTTGACTGGGAAATGGCAACCATTGGGTACCCGTTGATGGATTTGGGGAATTCCCTTGGCTACTGGGTCCAAGCAAACGACCCGCCGGATGTAGCAATGATGCGAACGATGCCCACCCATCTGAAAGGAGCTCTCACGAGGGAAGAAATCATTACTCGGTATGCAAAAAAATCAGGGCGGTCCACTTCCAATTTCAATTTTTACCTTTGTTTCGGCCTGTTTCGACTGGCAGTCATCGCCCAGCAGATCTATTATCGTTACTATCACGGCCAGACAAAAGACGAACGATTCAAAAAGTTGATTTTTCTCGTTCACATTCTTGAGAAGGCTGCACGTCAGTACCTGAAATAAGGGCCTGCTGCATTTTTCCAAAACCATTTGCCACACCACGATCACACATGCTATTATAGTGTCGTCGTAATAATCGGGGTTGGCCACCACAGCGACGGAGGAGAAAAGGCTTTTTCGGGTAATTCGGGGGTAAGAATAAATTTTCTCAATATAAGGAGAGGCATATGGATGGGCACCCGATCACGCGCGTTTTTGATCAGGACAGTCTACAAAAACTCTTTCCACAGGAACGCGCCGGCCAGTTTTTTGAAGCGCTCTTCGGGGATCCCACAGAGGGTGCTTATGATATTGGGCTGGAATTCGTAAAACAAACGAACAACAGTCTGCAATTCGAATTTCATTTGAAACAGCGCACGGGCCAATGCCTGGTCTGCAGTCTCACCGCCGGGCTGCCTACTGTTTTCTCCCGCCATCCGGTAATCAACGTCAAAGGGCTTGTCAAACAAATTGATCAATTGCTGGACGGCCAGACACGATGTAGAGATTGGCGCCTTGGAGCCACCCGCCAAGTTTCAAGCGAACTTCACGTTATTCCCCTCATCATTTCCCTTGAGGAATAAATTTCGCCTTTTCTAAGCCCGAACCTCCCCGGAAAGCCTCGTTTTTAAAGTCCTCCCCGGGCTTTCAGAGCCTGGTACAAATTCTCGATTTTGTCCATGAATTCTTCAGCTCCCGGTGTCTTTTTGGAAACGATAAAATACACATCGAGTTTCAGAATAGAACCATAATCAAAATCTTTCAAACCCACTTCCTCAATGGCCTTCGAGGCAGGCCGACGATAATCGAGCACATAATCCGCCCTGCCGGCCCTTAATTTTCGAAAAGCGGTGATGTGATCAGCGGTAGGATCCAGGGTAATTCGGTTTTTTGGATCCTTAAGGAATCTGATGAGCCCCCCATACCCGTATCCCATGAGTACCATAATTTTTTTCCCCTTCAGCTGTTCCAGGCTCTGAACAACAGGCGCCCCTTTTCTTGAATAAACACGAAGATCGATATCGGCAACAACGGAGTCGCTGAAAACCACCTTTCCAGCATAAAGGGGCACCCCTTTAACTCCCATATAAATATCAACCTCCCCAGTAGAAAGGCCCGTGTAAAGTCGCTTTGGCGGCATTCCCGTGATCGTGTAGGAGATCCCGTCATACTTTAAAACCTTTTCGAGTACCTCTACCAGGATGCCCGTATATTCGCCTGTCTTATGGATCACACAGAACGGAGGGAAATCAAGAACCCCCACACGATACGTCTTTCCTCCCGCCATAACGGGACTGAAAGCAGCCATAACAATCAGAAAAGAAAAAAGAAATGGTACAATACATCGTCCTGTTTTCATCACTCGTCTCCCGTTTGTTCATTCTGGTTGATTCAATTTATACGGCAGTTTCACCTGATTGACCATCGTAAGGGCTTCAAATTCGGGGTCTTTGTGGAGCAAGGTTGCATTATGAACAAACGCATAAGCTGCAATAATAGAATCTGCCAATGATATCTGATACCGGGCTTTGAATTCGCCCCCCTTTAGCAGGACCGGTTCGGTCAGTTCCGAAATATGTGTGGCCCGAATGCTCCTCAGAGTTGCATACCGTAATTCTGCGGTTTCAATTCCACGGTACTTGATACTCTTATAATAAGTTTCAAACAGAACAAGTGCGGGCAAGAGGATTTCTCTGGTCCGCAGGGTATCTTCAACCAGGTCGGCCCCTTCTTCATTGTCCATCATGGTCAGGATAGCCGATGTGTCAGGGAGAAAGAGATCAGTTTTCACGTGCTCTGTCCTCCTCTCTGTCCCTCAGAAGGCTTGCGGAAAGTTCTTCACCCTTTGAACAACCACGCAGGGCCGCTACAGGATCTTCCGGGATGGGGATCAATTTGATGACGGAGCCGGAGTCGAGCCAAACCACTCTCGTGCCGGCAGTTATCCCATATCTCCTTCTCAGCGACACAGGGATGACTACTTGCCCTTTTTTCGTCATAACAGATTCCATTTAGCACTCCTTTTCTTCATTTATTCCCACTTTTTTGAATTTTATAGGAATATCTTGATTTTGTCAACCAGGAGGGTGTAATCAAAAGTGTTAGGCTGAATAATCCAAATCGATCCCGATAGCGATCCCGACCCCGACAAGAATGCAAATAGCCACTTGGTGTGGAATTTTAATATGAGCGCCCTGGTTTGCTTCTTCCGAAGGTTTTATCCGACTCCGGAGGATTGTTTCGCGCGAATAATTCAGGTGCCTGAATTTTCGTGCAAAAAAAAACAACCGCGTAATCAGTGAAATCCGTGCCAAAAAAAATGGAACTCTCATACGAGACTCCGGGTAAGCGAGACTGCGAGGCACCAGGAAATCAAGCGGAGTCAGCAAAACACTTCTTTTGAAATTTCGGCAAAGGTCGTCGGAGCCCTGGGAGTGAAGTTGCCTGAATTGTTCAGTTGAGCAGGAAGAATTGAGTCGGAAACAAGATGAGATATGAGCTCATCTATCAACCCTGTCGGGATCTGATATATCATGGCGTATTAACCGGTTTCTGCTCATTCATGAAATCGCGGGAACCATAACATTCTCAGCCCTCGGTACATCCACCAAAAAATGATAATATCACACGTTTTTCTCGGTGGGAATACAGTTATGCAACTTTGACATGCTAAAATCGCTTTAAAATATTCACATTCCCAACCATGGAATATTTCTTCCCTAATCGGAGATAGCTCATATTCCCATTTCTTGTTGGCTTTCAGTTTAACACCACTCACGAACTGTAACATCATCAGGAGAGGCTGCTCACTTATTCAAAAACACCATGGGAGGTGATATGGGTAAGCGCCTACTCAAGCACACCTCAGCAACTGAGGAATTTCCAGATCTTTTGGGTTGAGGTTCCACGGCAGCAAGGCCTCGTAATCCTGGAGTGATGCAGCCATTGGCAGCTTCTCGAAGATGAACCGCAGGTATGCGTAGGGTTCCAGTTTGTTTGCCCGGGCCGTCTCGATCAGACTGTAGAGGAGCGCGCTGGCCTCCGCGCCTTCGGGTGTTCCTGAAAAGAGCCAATTCTTACGTCCCACTACGAAGGCTCGGATGGCATTTTCGGCCATGTTGTTAACAGCTATTGATAAGGAGGACTGGAGACTCCCCGTCCCGAATGTTTGTGGCCTCCGCAAGCTGACCGAATTCGAGAAAGCTTCCAGGATCACAGAGTAGATCTAACCTTTGCCTGGCCGTCAGCTTTCCTAAGGCCTTCTGCCTGTCAACGGCGTGGGGCCTGGCACTGTCCAGTGTGGAGGCCCTTTTCCTGCTGAGTTCATTTATCTTTTCCTTCATGTCCATGAGAAAGCTCTGATACCCAATCATTTCCACTTGCTTTTGAAAACCGGCACCACCCCTATCTCTACGGTCATGAAACGCCTTTTAACCGGCTATGCCATGCACTACAACCGGAGGCACAGACGGTATGGGCATCTGTTTCAAAACCGATACAAGTCAATCCTTTGTCAGGAAGATTCATATCTATTGGAACTGACACGCTATGTGCATTTGAACCCGCTTCGGGCAAAGTTGGTATCTGATATAAAGGGGTTGGGCAGCCATCCGTATAGCGGTCACAGCGTGCTTATGGGGAGGGTAACCGCAGAGTGGCAGAACACAAAGTATGTGCTCGGGTTATTTGGTGATAAGGTGTCCGTCGCGCGGCGGCGGTACTTGGAATTTGAAATAAAGGGGATAGCCGCCGGTAAGAGGCAAGATCTCACGGGTGGGGGACTGGTTCGGAGTGTTGGCGGGTGGTCCGCTGTGAAATCATTCATGATGATTTCCACGGTGGAAGACCCCCGAACGCCCATTTTGTCTTCGTGCTTGCCGATACTGAAGCCGGGTGTACCTTTATCCACAATAAATATGCCGGTGCCTTTTGGGCCCGCAACGGAGGGAAAGTCAATGCCCGACGAATGCTGCAATCGGTTGACACAAAACCGTTTCTATTCTATGTTCCTTTTGATTACTAAATGAACGACTATTCATTATTGCATATTCCATCAGGGAGTTTAAATGATAAAATTAATTCATGAGATGCCCGATTGAATACGCCAACCATTTTGAAAAAGGCTTTGTCTCTAGCCAATGAGATGAAGATGCTGGGATATTTAACCAACCAGTTATTCCGTGTGATTAAGGAGAACCGTTTTATGTCAGTCCTAGGAAGTCGTATAAATGATGCGCCTGTGCTTTTTTCCAGTCAAAGTAGGATGAAGGTTGCCGTATCGGATGATCCATACGCATCCGGCATATCCATGCAGAACAACCCCCTTTACGGCATCATGAATCCCGGGTCCATATGTGTTATGGGGGCTTCAAACAGGCTCCACAGCATGGGGACCACGGCACTGCTCAATATCCTCGGCTCCGGGTTTGAAGGGCCGGTTTGGGTCGTACATCCTAAGGACCGGAGTGTTCAGGATGTAAAGACATTCAGACATATTGAGTCGTTGCCCGAGGCCCCCGATCTTGTCGTCCTGGTCATTCCCACGGTGCTGGTTCCGGAGGTCCTGGAGGAAGCGGGCAGGAAGGGAACACGCCATGCCGTGGTAATAACCGCAGGGTATAACGAAATTGGAGCAGAAGGAAAGGCCCTTCAGAAAAGGATCGATGAGGTGGTGGAGCGCTACGGCATCAGGTACATAGGGCCTAACTGCCTTGGTTTTGTGAACGCCCGGCGCAGGATAAATACCACGACCATTCCCTATGACGGAAGATGCGGGGGGATAGGATTTGCGTCTCACTCCGGTAGCTATGTGTGCCAGGCGCTGCCTTACGCTGAGGGTATGGACCTGGGAGTGGGCGAGTTCATAAGCTTGGGCAATGAGGGGAACGTGGACGTGGTTGACGCGCTAGAATATTTCCGTGCCAATGAGGACATCAAGGTTGTGGGTTTATACCTCGAATCAATTCGTCGTCCAAGGTTATTCAGGGATGCTGCTCGCAGGCTTTCAAGGGAAAAGCCGGTGGTGGCCCTCTATTCGGGAAGTACGCCCGAAGGGTCCCGGGCCGCCGCCTCCCACACGGCTGCGGTAGCCGGATCCGGAAGAATAATGGAAGGTTTCTTGCGTCAGTGCGGTATTGTTCAGGCGGAAACAAGCACTGAGCTCTTCGAATGGTTGAACGCTTTTGAGCGTATGCCCCTGCCAAGAGGACCCAGGGTCGCGATACTGACCAACTCGGGTGGTCCGGGCGCCTCCATGGCCGACCAGGTGGGGAAATCAGAACTGACCCTTGCCCGTTTTTCCCGGGAACTGAGAGAAAAGATAGGTTCGGTGCTTCCCCCTACCGGAAGTGCGGGAAATCCCATCGACCTGAGTTTTTCTTCGGATATGTCGGTTTACGGTGAAAAGCTGCCTCGAATGCTTGCAGAGGCCTCGGATGTGGACGCCATTCTGGTTTACGGGCTGGGGATCTATGCTACGGATCTCTGGAAGAGGATCGGCGTCAGGGCAAAGGGCGAGCTTCCTACCGAGATGGTGCAGGCGCTCAAAAGTATGTTGGAGGCCCAGGCCGATACAATGTCGGGCGCACTCAAAGCCGGGGGCAAGCCGGTATTGGCGGCAAATCTGGACGCATCAATGGACAAAGGCGTTCGTAGAATGATGATGAAAGGAAACATTCCTGTTTACAACGGTCCGGAGCAGGCGGTAAAGGCGCTGGCGGCCATGTGGCGCTACAAGAAAATGCGGGACAACATGACCATTTAGGGTTTTTCCGAACTCGCAGGATTAGAAGTGAAAACCTAAAAGGGAGCGATGCCGTGTTTTTTTGGTGGAAGTTTAGGATCTTTTCTTCTCAGATATCCCAGGGCTCGAATGAGAACCGGTCGCGTATTCTTTGGTTCTATGACGTCATCCACGCCGTAGACCCGAGCCGTGGACATGGCGCCCATCTTATTCCTCAATTCCTGGACCAGGTCTTTCCTGAGTTTTTCCGGGTCCCCGGCTTTTGCAATCCTTTTTCGGTGAAGGATCTCCACCGCCCCCTCCACGCCCATTCCTCCTATTTCAGCTGCAGGCCATGCCAGAAACATGTTGGGCCTGAATCCTCTTGAAGCCATAACGTATCCGCCCATGCCGAACGACTTTCGTATTACAATGCTGATTACCGGAACAGAGCAGTGGCCAAGTGCATAGAGGGTCTTCATACTGCGTTTGACCAGTCCCGCTTTCTCATGATCGGGGCCGGCCATGAACCCCGGTACGTCCGCCAGCAGCACCAGGGGAATGCCAAAGGCGTCGCACAACTCCACGAAGTGAGACATCTTTTCCGATGCAGGCGTGTCCATGACCCCCGCCATGAATAGGGGCTGGTTTGCAACAATTCCCACGGGCCGACCGTTGAGTCTTGCCAAGCATGTAATGATGTTTTTCGCCCAGAGCGATTTGATGTCGAATATATGGCCGTGGTCCACGACGGATCTTATCACCTGGTACATGTCGTACCCTTTTTTGTGGGAAAGAGGTACAATCCCGGCCAGGTTTTCATCCACGCGGTCAACCGGGTCTTCGCAGGGAGTAACAGGGGGGCTTTTGGATGAGTTGCAGGAAAAAAAGGACAGGTACGCCTTTATGTGCTCGATACATTCCTCATCGTTTTCCGCCAGCATGTCGACGGCCCCGCTGAGCTCCGCGTGCATCCTGGCCCCGCCCAGTTCAAGAGGGCTGATCTCCTTTGAAAGAGATGCACGGACCAGATGTGTCCCGGCCACTCCCATGGAGCCCGTTTTTTCAACCATGGACACGAAATCGCAGAGCCCGGCAATATTGGCGTGACCCGCGTAGCAGGGTCCCATGATCCCGGCGACCATGGGAACCCATCCCGACATTCGCACCTGATCGTACCACATTTCTATGAAATGGTAGGGGTAGGATTCCAGATCCTGGGCCCGGGCGCCGCCCCCGTCCAGGAGATAAACAAGGGGGATGCCCTGCTCCAGCGCGATTTTGTGTATGTGGTCCGTCTTTGAGTGGCTTATTGTTCCCTGGGACCCCCCCATCACGGTGAAATCATAGCTCACAACAGCCGCCCTGCGGCCGCGAATATGTCCGATGCCTACGATAACGCCGTCGGCTGGAGACTCCCCGTCCCGGATGTTTGTGGCCTCCGCAAGCTGACCAAATTCGAGAAAGCTTCCAGGATCACAGAGTAGATCCAGCCTTTGCCTGGCCGTCAGCTTTCCTAAGGCCTTCTGCCTGTCAACGGCATGAGGCCTGGCACTGTCCAGCGTGGAGGCTCTTTTCCTGCTGAGTTCATTTATCTTTTCCTTCATGTCCATGAGAAAGCCCTCCAACGCAGCGCTTTAAATGGTGTCTCTTCCCATCAAGGATGACATTCCCTTGATGCATGGACTTTTTAAGGTGCTTTTTTTGAAAGGTTTTGCGCCACAAACGCCCATATGGTTCTGTTCACAAGATCGGGAACATCATTCTGCACCCAATGGGTTGCACCCGGTATTCTTATGACCTTCAGGTCGGGTACGTAATCATCGAGTCCGTCAAGGAGGCTCAGTGTGAGCGCCACGTCTTCCTCACCCCATATGACAAGTGTTGGTACCCGTATGACCCCGTTGGTTTTCCCTCTTTCCATCCCCTTTTCTTTGGGCGCTTTGGGAATTCCGGCTGCCCTGTAGTAATTTACCGAACCGGTAAGGGCGCCCGGCCGGGACCATGCATCAACGTACGCCGCCTTGTCTTCCACCGTGTAGGCGGAAGGGTCCTTGCAGCCGTTGAATACCGCTTGTCTGAACCATGCATAGCCGTCCCTGCTCAAAACTTCTTCTGCACGGGAAGACTGAAGGAGAAGCATGTACTCGCTTGCTTTTTGCTGAAGGGCGTTGTTTTTGAGTTCTCTTGCAAATATCATATGATGAGGGGCATTTAGAATGATAAGCTTGTGCAGCATATGGGGATACTTCTCTGCAAATGCCCAGGCAACGGCGCCTCCCCAGTCATGTGCCACCAGGAAGACCTTTTCTTCTTCGAGGGCCTCAATCAGACCCCGAATATCCTCCACGAGTACCTTCATGCCATACGCCTCAACGCCTTCCGGCTTGTCGGATAAGTTGTATCCCCTCGTATCGGGCGCCACCACGCGAAAACTACCTGCGAATGCAGGGATCTGGTGCCGCCAGCAGTACCAGAACTCCGGGAAGCCGTGCAGAAAAATCATCACAGGCCCCTCTCCCTGAATGGCACAGTGGACTCTAATGCCGTTTGTCGCGATAAATTCATGGCTGGGGTTCAGAATTTGGGTCACAATTGCCTCCGTTCATTTTATGGTTGAGATATGTCTCTATTAGCGAATATAGAGCTCCGGCAAGGTTTTCAGGAGGCCCTTTTCCTCAGCTACCTTTTTCACCAGCTCTATCCCCGTCGAAGGAGGTTCCCTGAAATCCTCCCTGCGCTCAAGCGCTACGGCATGCTCCGGACATCCGCTGACACATAATCCACAGCCAATGCACCTTAAAGGGTCCACACCGGCCGCACCTTCGTGCATTGTGATTGCCTCGATTTTGCACCGCTCCTTTACACAGGTCTCACAACCCGTGCACATATCCCTGTCGACTTTTGCCACGTAGCCCGAACGGGCCACGGCGTTGGGATTTTTGAGGCGTGATATGCCCTGAAGCACGAGGCAGCAGCATGTGCAGCAGTTGCAAATGTAAGGGATGTTTTTCCTCGCGTTGTTGGTGGTGTGGATCAGGCCTTCTTCCTCGCATCGATTCAGTATGTCAAAGGCCTCCTCCTTTGTTATCTCCCGGCTTACATCCCTTTTTGTGAGGAATCTTCCGAAATCACCGAAGATCAGACAGGTATCGAGGGAGTGATCGCACTTTTTGTGAATAACCCGGCATGAGCATTTTCCCACACTCAGGAAGTCCGCCTCCTCAATGACCCATGAGACCTTTTCGTAGGAGTGAATGTCGATGTTCATGGGTATTGACCGCTCCACCGATATCACCCTTGCCAGAGGGGTCTTGGAGCCTCCAAAGGACTGGCCCAGGCCCTGGTCATAGTACCTGTCCCAGAGCTCTGCCAGTTTGTCGTGCGTGGGAGTGCCGCCTCCTTCCATGAAGGGGAACTCATATATGCCGGGCAGAAGGGGGAGAAGCGAATAATACCGACCGTCTTCCGCTTCCTTTTTAAAGAGGATGAGCTTTTTCGTCATGTTCTCCAGATGTCGCCTTGCTTTCTCAATGCCCATGCCGGCGTCAACCGCTATGCGATCCTCCCTTTTCAGAGTGAAGTTCATGGCGCTGGTGATATTCGTTTCCTCCGGCGAAAAAAGTATCCGCAGGATTTCATCAAACAACGGGCTTTTGGGTGCGCCCACCGGATGGAGTTCATACATCCTGACCAGGTGATCATAACCGTTCATTGATATTCCTCGTAACCACTACTTGATAGTGATCATTACCAGGTAAGAAGCGTTCCATATCAACGGTTCAGACGGTACCTGTTTCCGTCAAGGAGGATATCTTTCTGTTTCATGAGTTTATCAAGGTGTTTTTTCATGTGGGCGCGTTCGCCGAACTCATAGAAGACCCTGGGTTCTTTGGGTTTTCCGTAGATAATCCATGCCCCAACGATTTCTTCCAATGTTCGGGGTTCTTTCAGGAAATCAATCAACTTATTTTCCCTACCCGTGATGATATCCAGGTATTTTTTCCAGAGATCGCCCGGATTCTGCTCGAACAGACCTGTTTGGTGACCCGTGATCCATGTGCTCGCATGAACATTTTTAAGCATTTTTACCGATGAAATAGTATCTGCAATGCTGGAATTTATATCACCATACCAGGGTCCGAACTTGCCCAGATCATAGTCGCCCATGATGAGTACGTCCGGTTCACGACAAAAAAATGCCATATGTCCGGCCGTGTGCCCCGGCGTGCTGATAATGTCCACATCCGTGCCTTCAAGGGATATGGTCTCCCCGCCTTCTAAAAACCCGGTCGGATTTCGGGGGCGGAAATTGAAGTTTTTTAACATTACGTTCCCCCAGAATTTTCGTTCAATGGGGTCCTCCATCCCATATGCATCAATGAAAAGTCCGAGATCGGAAATGGGAGGTGCATCTTTTTCTGAGATATAAAGGGGGAGGTCATCAAAAAGATCCAGGTGCATGAAGTGATCCTCATGCCAGTGGCTCAGCCAGACGGATTTGACCCCCGGATCCTTTTTAATCTCCATGAGCCTATTTTTGTCGGAGGATGGATCAATTAGAATTCCGGCGCCTTCGATATATATGGAATGGCAGAACGGATACTTTCCATCGTTGTCACCCGGTATAAACCACACCGGTCCGAAGTGCTTTTCCCCTGTTTTCATGACTTCTCCTGTCAGAGATTAGTCCCGCCGTTTGGGGTTATGACCTGCCCGATGACGAAGCTTGCATCCTCGCTTGCCGGAAAACGAGCCACTGCGGCAATCTCTTCCGCTCCAATGGGCGCACCCCATATCCCGCTTTATACCTTGCTCATGGCGAAACCGCCGTCTATGGCGATGTTCTCTCCGGTTATATGGCCGGATGCATTTGAGGCCAGAAAGATTGCAGTTCCGACAATATCCTCTGTCTGGCCTACTTTTCGCAAGGGTGTGTTTTTGAGAAGCACAGAGGTCATTTTTTCATCGCTGAGGGTTCGCTGCATCATGTCCGTTTCAAGCATGCCGGGCGATATGCAATTCACCCTGATGTTGTAACGGGCCCACTCCAGTGCAATATTCCTCGTGAACTGAATGATGCCAGCTTTTGCAATGCTGTAGGGGCAGGTGAAATAAGTCCCTATTGTGCCCAGCACGGAAGAAATGTTGATGATGTTCCCGCTTTTTTTCTGAATCATCTCTTGCCCCACATATTTTGTACAAAGAAGGGTGCCGTTCAGGTTTGTACCGAAGACATCCATCCATTCGGATTCTTCAATATCCTTGAAAAGTTTCAGGGGCCCTGAGACGCCCGCGTTGTTTATCAGGATGTCTATTCTGCCGAATTGGCTTATGGCCTGTTTCACCATATCCCCGACATCACTCGCCTTGCCTATGTCTGCAGGCAGAGCAAGGGCCTTTCTGCCCTTGTCGACGATTTCTTCACACAATCCGGCAAGCAACTGCTCGTTTCTGCTTACGGCTATAATGTCCGCCCCGGCCTCGCAAAGAGCGGTGCATATATTTCTGCCCAGGCCCCTGCTGGCGCCTGTGACCATGGCAACCCTGTTTTCAAGACCAAATGTTCCATTCATGCGCGTATCCCTCCGGACTTTTATAAAGAGTTTTTTCCAGTATCTGTTTGATTCACCTTTTCTGCGAGGGATCAAACTGCTCCGAATTCCATTGAGGCGCTGAAGCCATGTGATATGATCTGGCTGCAGCTGATTTATTAAAGCAGCATTGTTACAGACCGAGATAGGTTCTTTTCATGAGCTCATCCGCCATAAGCTCCTGGGAAGTGCCCTCTGCAATGAGCTTTCCCCTGGAGATCACGTAATTTCTCTCAGACAGGTCAAAAGCAAAAACCACATCCTGCTCAACGAGGAGCACGGTGATTCCCATCTCGTTTATGCTCTTGATTCGGTCGAACAGATCTCCTTTTACCTTGGGCGCCAGTCCCACCGAGGGTTCATCGATGAGGAGAAGTTTGAGGTCGGCCATGAGGGAGCGAGCAATGGCCAGCATGGTGATTTCCCCCCCTGAAAGGGTTCCGGATATCTGGTCTTTTCTTTTTTCCAGAATGGGAAAGAGTGAAAAGCACTTCTCCATGTTCACCTTCATGTTCTTTCTGTTCAGGGCTGATCCGGCCTTCAGGTTCTCCTGAACGGTCATCTCCCTGAAGGGCTTTCCCCTCTCCGGGCAGAGTATCAATCCCCTCTTGGCTATCTCGTGGGCGGGGAGATTTATCAGCTCCTCCCCGTTGAATTTCACACTGCCCTTGAGGGTGATTTTCCCGTTGACAGTCCCCTTTAACGTATCCATCTCCCATTTTGTCAGTCCGGCCATGGCTCGAAGGCAGGTGCTCTTGCCAGCGCCGTTTGGCCCCACCAAAGCGATAAACTCCCCCTTATCCACATGCAGTCCGACCCTGTTCAGGACTACGGCCGTGTCGTAGTGCACACTCAGATTATTCACTTCAAGATACAAGCCGCTCCTCCTTTTTTCCGATATATGCCTCTACCACGTATGGATTATTCACTATCTCCTCCGGGGTTCCGATCGCCAAGACCTTTCCCAGGTCGATAACCACCACCCGATCTACGATTTTCATGAGATCTGCAAGCTTGTGTTCCACTATGAGCATGCTCGGCCCCTCGCTGTGCAGCCTCCCAAAGCGGCCTCCTTTGTGCAGTCGCTTGAGAGATTTTGCGATTAGCGTGGTTTCCGCCTGGTTCAGTCCCCCAAAAGGCTCGTCTAGGAGCAGAAGCTCCGGTTCGGTGGCGATGGCCCTTGCCATCTCCAGGCGCTTCAGATCCCCGTGCGACAATACGGATGCACGCTCGAGGGCTAGGTCTGCAATACCGCAGAATTCAAGCGCGTCCTTGGCCCTCAGTTCCACTGTTTTCACCCAGTCTCCGGTTCGTCTGATTCTTGGACACAGGCAGGAGACCATAACATTTGAAATCACAGGAAGGTTTCTGAATGGTTTGACGATCTGCGCCGTGGAAGCGATTCCCATGTTGACGATATTGGCGATTGAATCCCCGGTTATGTCCTTGCCCTTGAAAATCACATTGCCCTGGGTAGGCTTCAGCACGCTTGTAATGGATCGAATAAGGGTCGATTTGCCAGCGCCGTTGGGGCCTATCAAACCGACCATTTCATCGTTTCCGATCTCAAAGTTCACGTCGCTCAAGGCTCTGAGACCCCCGAAATTCTTGCACATTCCTGCAACTCGAAGCAGAGGCGTCTGCATATCAAAGCTCCTCTTCTTTCAGTTCTCTTCTGGATACCTTGCCGACATCCGTTTTGGGTATTTCACCTACGAATTCCACGATTTTAGGAATCTTGTAGGGCGCTAGTTTGTCCCAGCAATATTGTATGATGTCCTTTTCGGAAAACATGCCCCTTGCGTCGGACTCCAGGACAACAAATGCTTTTACAATCTGCCCAACCTTGACATCGGGCACCCCTATAACTCCCGCCTCCTTGATCTTGGGGTTGGTGGTCAGGATCTCTTCCACTTCCCGCGCATATACCCGAAGGCCCTTGTACTTTATGAGATCCCTCTTCCTGTCGTATATGTAGAAGTAGCCGTCCTCTTCCATTCTTCCCAGATCGCCGGTGCGCCACCATTTTTTCCCGTCCACTACAGCGAGACACTCCTTTGTTTCCTCAGGCCTGTTCCAGTAGCCGATGGTCACGGATGGACCTTTCACGGCGAATTCCCCCATTTCTCCCGGCCCCAAGCACTCGTCCTTGTCCGGGTCCAGGATCACGGCATCGATATTGGGGATGGGGATGCCTACCGAACCGGCTTTTGCCTTCCCCACAGGGCTCATGTGGCTCAGGCAGGTAAGTTCGGTCATGCCGTATATGTCGAGAAGCTCTGTGCCTGTCTTGTTCTTCCAGTCCACCGCCGTACTTTCACTAAGGGTGTCCGCCCCGCTCGTTATTAGTTTCAGCTTGTGCCAGTGGACGATTCTCGCTTTTTTATAATCCTTGAACATTTCGTAAATTCCGGGTGAGCCCTGAAAAAATGTGACGCCGTACTTCACGCAGGAATGAATGATATCATCAGGCTCGGGAGTTGTCAGAACCACCTGCGTAAAACCGTTGAGGACACCCTGAAGCATAAATCCAACCTGCCCACCGGCGTGGTAAAAGGGCATGAAGGCAATGCCGACCTCCTTCCCTTCCTCCAGGAAAGGATAAAAGGCAAAGAACTGGCAGTGGTGTGAAATAAGGTTGTGGTGGGTGATCATGACCCCCTTGGGAAGGCCCGTTGTTCCTCCTGTGTACGGAAGGGATGCAACGTCCCGAAGCGCATCGATCTCCACCGCCTTTAAGAATGCTCCCGAATGTTTCCGGAGCAGGTCTTGAAACTGGTGGAAAGGCGAGTTGTTGAGAAGCTCACCCGACTTTTCCGCCATCTTCTGATACGCCTCCCTCACGATGCTTTTGCCGACTATCTTTTTCAGCCGGGGAAGGGACTCGGTAATGTTGGTAATGATGACTCTGTCCAAATTGATTCCGGTCTTTGCCACTTTCTCATAGAGAAAATCCTGGCAGATGAGTGTCCGGGCGCCGGAATCCTCCAGTTGGTGCCTGATCTCGCTCGAAACATAGACCGGGCTTATGGGTGTTACGATCGCCCCTATCTTGAGCGCGGCATAATAGGAAATGATGTGCTCCGGGGAATTCAGCAGGAGAAATGCCACCACGTCACCCTTTCGAACGCCCAGCTCCGTCAGGGCGGCGGCAAAGCTGTCCACCCTTTCCCTAAGTTCCCTGTATTTGATCTTCTTCCCGTAGAATATGATGGCATTTCTATTCGCCCACTTTTCGGTGGCCCTGTCAAAGGCCTCGCCCACGGATTCCCGTGGTATATCCACATTATGGGGGACCCCGGAAGGATAGGAACTCAACCACGGCCTCTGCTTATCGACCATTTTTTCAATCTCCTTGCATCATCACTGATCGTCACCCAGGCGAAGCTGCGCACGACAAATTCTGCAATGGGTCCGCGTGCTCAGGTTTATCTCTTTGCATCTGGGACATGTAACCTCAATTTTGTCACGGATCCATACACCGATCCCCTCTGGCATGAAAAGGAGGGTCAGGATCAGGATCAGGGCAAAAAGCACGCCCCTTATTTCGTCGCCCAAGGGGAAAAATCTCAGACCTTCCATGAAGGGATAGAGGATATAAACGCCGACAATACCGCCGTATATGGTACCCATTCCCCCGAAAATAACCCATAAAACCGGTTGGAAGGAAAATGTGAGTTCAAGAGCCGAGGGGCCCACTATCTTGATAAAGTGAGCGTACAGACCGCCAGCTATTCCGGCGAAGAAGGCACTCAGGGAAAAGACAAGCAGTTTGTATTTTACCGTGTTGATCCCGGACTTCTTGGCTGCGATCTCGTCCTCGCGTATGGCCTGAAATATAAGTCCCGTCCTGATCATCTTGCTCTTCCCATCGGTAAGCTTGTACATCACCATGACGGATATGAGCATCACCACGTAGACGATATAGGTATCGAGCAGCCTTGAATGAGTAAGCCGGGACAGGCCGAAAAGCCCGAGTTCTCCACCGGTGAAATCCGGAAAAGCAAACAGTATCCCCGTGAGGATGATGGGAAAGGCAAGGGTCACGATGGCGAGATAAAACCCCCGCAGCCGGAGAACCGGGATGGCAACGATCAACCCCACACCCACTGCGCAAAGGGCGCCAAGAGGGATGGTGGCCCAGGGGCTGAAGTCCAGTTTGAGGTTAAACAGGGCGGCTGCATATCCCGCAACGGCAAAGAACAACCCGTGCCCCAGGCTGACCTGGCCCGTATACCCGGCCAGCATATCCCAACTGACGGCGAAGATGGCGTATATTCCCGCCAGGATGAGGATGCGCAGAATCTGGGGGGAGTTTGCGAAAAGGGGGAGAAAGCCAAGAAAGACAAAGAAAAAAAGGGCAATCACCTTTCCTGGAACGGAGAGCACCTCCACCTGAAAATACCGGTACCACAAGCGAACATAATTAAACATCACAGCCTCTCTTCTTCGAATACGACGCCGAACAGGCCCTCCGGCCGGATCATAAGGATCACGATCATGATGCTCAACGAAACAGCGCCTCCCAGGTAGCCGCCCTTGGGTACGAGCAGCGTGACCATGCTCTCGGTGAACCCGAGGATGAGGGCCCCCGCCACGCTCCCTTTGATGCTGCCCAGGCCTCCAAGGATGACGGCGGCCAGGACAATGACCAGGGGATGAAGCCACATAAGTGGGTTAATCGTGAATACAGGCGCGGCCACTGAACTGGCCACAGCCGCCAGTACCACGGAAATGCCCATGATAATCATACCGATCCTGCTCACATTGAAGCCCATCAGGCTGGCGGCCTCCCTGTCCTCCGCCACAGCCCGGATGGCGATGCCGAGCATGGTCTTGGAGAGAAGAAGCCACACAGCAGTCAGGCTTATGGCGCTGACCCCTATGGCGAGGAGAGACTGATACGAGATCTGGTACCCGCTCATGGTGACGAACCCGGGGACAAAATGTGAAATACCCTTGTAGCTGCCTCCGAACAGCAATAACAGAAGCTCTTGGAAAAGGAGGGCCAGGCCCACGCTCACGATCATCACGGCGGTTCCTTGTTCCTTTATCCTGTCAAAGCAGAGCTTGTACGAGATAAGGCCGAGCAGTGCCGAGATGATCACGGCCAAAAGACCCGAGAGCAGAAGCGGAAGGCCCATCATGGAAGATGCAATGAACACCAGATAGGCGCCCACCATATAGAAACCCGTGTGGGACATGTTTACAATCTTGGCCACCCCGAAGACCAGTGAAAAACCCACCGCCAGTAGGGCATAAGTGCCACCGTAAAGCAACCCATTGACCAGAATGGCAACCAGCATGTTTTCGTACCTCCGTAAACAGGGATATGCGGCTTAAGTGGCGTGCCGTTGTGGGGCGCCGCCACACAAAGCCGGAAGGTAAGCTATTTCTTTTCTTTCCAGTAAGCAGCGGCCCAGGGCGGAATCTCGTAATCTACCGTCCCCTCGAACCGGACGTTTTTCCATCGCGGATCTCCAAGCAGGGGCTCCCCGTCAGGCCAGATCACCGCTTTTTTGCCGGCACGCCACTGGGTGCCGAATTCCGTGTAGGCATCGGGGGCCCAGACGATGTCGTGGGGGAGTTTGGCGCCAGGCGGCTGATAGCGCCAGGTGCCGCCTACACCCTTGAAGGAGGTCTTTTCGATTTCGGGAATGACCTTTTCCGGGTCAAGGGAGTCGGCCCTTTCCACGGCCTCTTTCCAGATCCACACACAGTTGTAGGAAAGGGCGCAATTCATGGGATAGGTGTCGTATCTCTCGGTAAACTTCTTCCAGAACTTCACGTTCCTCTCGTTGATGGCCAGCGGTGTGATGTAATCAACCAGGGCTTCATATTCACAATTGCCGTCAGTCGTCTTCCAGTATTCCTTCTTCTGGGCCTCCCCGTTGTATCCGATCAGTGCCGTAGGGATCTTAAGCCCACCCCATTGGCGGCCGGCCGCAATGCCCACCGGCCCCGAGACCAAATGAATGGTAATATGGGCGCCCGCGGCTTTGATGGCGTTGAACTCGGCCCTCAGGTCGTTCGCCGAATGCGAGGGCTGCCATACCCCGATCACTTCCAGCCCCAGCTTTTCCGGGACCATTTTTTGCATTAACTTCATTGCTTCGTCCGCCCAGAGCACTTTCTCGGCCAGAATGGCCACCTTGGGCTTTTCGATACCCAGTTCCTTGTACTTGTGCGCAGCCATATCCACCATCCCCAGACAAACAAAGGCGCCATACAGGGTCCAGGGCTGGCCTTCGCGGAACCAGTACTTGTAGGTCTCATAGTCTTTGGCCAGACGGGCAGGGATCTGGCTGTGACCAGCCCCCACGCTGAAATAGATGGTCTTATACTCCGCGGCCACGTCCTGCATGGCCAGAACAGCTTCCGAACGGTAGCCGCCCAACACCATGGCCACCTTGTCCACAGTGATGACCCTCTCGATGGCGCTCGTTGCGTCGGCGATGCTTGCCCATTCGTTGGAAGCGGCCTTGACCAACTCGATTTTGTAGGATTTGTCGCCCACTTTAACGCCGCCTGCCGCATTGATCTCTTCCACGGCGATTTCCGCGCCATACCACGTGTGCTTCCCCTGCAGGGATTTCATGGCGGCCACAACCCCGACCTTCAGGGCATCCTTCTCTCCGTACGAGGATGTAGCGAGGAACATAAAAGCCAGGCAAACAAAAAGGCAAACATGCCAACTTCTTGTCAGTTTACGAATGAGCTTTACCATTGAACTGCCTCCCTTTCTTTTCAGTTACTATTTAATTGAACGGCTTGCAAACGAAACAAAACCCACGAAAAAAACGATGCGTCTTTAAAGTTTTATGACAATTCCTGCATGATTTCCGCCTGAAATTAAAATGAATATCCCTGTTCAAAGAAGTTTTCAGGAATGTTACCCCTGCGAAAGCATATCTATCACCCCCCCCTCTCCGTTGCCT
>Ga0208901_1000065_pt1 | contig 70066 bp, 63 predicted proteins | sample AntAceMetag02UKF_FD_184764 | JGI IMG/M metagenome (GOLD analysis project Ga0208901, IMG submission 184764) | Saline lake microbial communities from Ace Lake, Antarctica - Antarctic Ace Lake Metagenome 02UKF (SPAdes) (version 2) | ecosystem: Environmental > Aquatic > Non-marine Saline and...
TACGTAAGGCTTCCAACTTAAACTCTTTGGGATAGGTTTTATACGGTTTTCTGCTGCTGCTCATGGAACACTCCTTTATAAGTTTTTGATTCTTATTAAAAGTGTCCGTGATAACGGGGGAGGTTCACAGTGTCCCCATCTTTATCGTAGAGTCCCTTAAATTTCATTATTGGAGTAACAGGGAGAACATTCACATCACCCAGTATAGTCTTTCTAATTCGCTCTTCATCGCCCGTGTGTACCACAACTTCGTGGCGTTTTCCATCGGCAAATGTTGGCACAATCACAGGATTGTCCTTCTCAAGATTCATCATACGGGTGAAAAAGAATGATGAAAACTCATTATGAACGACTCCTGTTACTGTAGAGTCAACGGGTGGATTATCATTTTTCTGATACCGAATTTCGCCGGTTTTTTGATTATACTGCGTATGTCTCCTGGCATTATAATCGTTCCCTTCTTTCTGAATCACTTTATAGCTTAGTGGTAATCGTCTTACTCCCAGGACCTGAGTAATAAAATTATCATCCACCGGATAGAAGAAATGAAATAAACCTGAATCTTTTACATGTGCACGCAATTCAAACAGATTTCCAGTTTCTTCAATCCTCACAACTTCCATTCGCAGCTCACCAATTTTTATGCCACCGGACCAGGAAATTTTATAGCTAAGCTGTTCCCCCCCCATATACATAGTAGTTGCTATATGCTGGGAAATTTCACCTTCAGGGAAGGAAACAGCCATACTTTTCGTACAAAAAATGGGAGAACTATTCAGGAGTAAAAGGAGAAACAGGCAATATCTGATCATTATTTTTCAATCAGTAGAGAGAGCCATGTTGCTACAAAAAGAATCATACTGACAATCCCATTCATGGAGAAAAAAGTGCCCTTTATCTTCGACAGATCATTTGGATTGACAAGTTTATGCTGATAAAAAATTACACCTGCAGCGAGAAGCACTCCGAGAAAATAGAATAGATTAAGCTTAGCCTGAATGCCAGTAAATGCAAACAGGCCAAAAGCCAGAATGTGAAAGAAAACTGCCAGACGAAAGGCATTACGCGATCCAAGCTTTGCTGGTAGAGAGTAAAGACCGGACGTTTTGTCAAAATCAGCATCAAGGCAGGCATAGATAGTATCAAAACCTGCCACCCAGAAGACAACTCCTAAAGAGAGGGCCCATGGATAACCTGCTAATGAGCCCTGCACAGCTACCCAGCCACCGAGTGGAGAAAACGCAAGAGCCACACCTAATACTAAATGGCAAAAGGACGTAAATCGTTTTGTAAGCGAATAAAAAAGGGTCAGACCAAGAGCAAGCGGAGCAAGCTTTAGCGTAAGGGGATTGAGGGACCAGGCAGCAAAGAAAAACAGTACGCCTGCAATAATCACCATACTCCAAGCCTCTACACCACTAACTGCACCGGATGGAATAGCACGATCAGCAGTTCTTGGATTCGCTCCATCAAATCTCGCATCAACAATACGATTGAAGCCCATGGCACAGGTTCTCGCCCCCACCATTGCCAGAACAACCCATAAAAAAGTGAGCGCATCGGGGAAGCCCCGGTCAGCAAGAAATGCCCCCATAAAGGCAAAAGGCATGGCAAAGATGGTGAGTTTAAACTTGATCATCTCAAGGAGAACAGAAAATTTCTGAAACATTATCTGGATTCTCCCCAGCGTTTTCTATCTTTCATAAGAAGACCGAGCTGATCGCCAAGTCGCCATGAAAAAGTAAGCGCAGCTTCTTGCAGAGTTTTAGGTTTTAAATAAAAACCGGGATGAGGGGGACAAATGACCGCTCCTGCTTCCTGTGCTGCCAGCATGTTTTTTAAATGGGTCCTGTTTAATGGCGTTTCTCTGGCAACAAGAATAAGCTTTTTATTTTCTTTCAGCATAACATCCGCGGCGCGATGAATGAGATTACTGGTTATCCCAGCTGCAATTGCTGCTAGAGTTCCCATGGAACATGGTATAACCACCATAGCATCATATCCTGCTGACCCCGACGCCGGTGCTGCTGCAAAATCATTACAATCAAACCAATGAGTCACGCTTGGAAGATTGTCTGGGATAGAATCATGCTCAATTGAAAGCACTTTTCTACCGGATTCTGAGCATATTCCATGGACTAGCACATCTTCCTGCTCAAGTAGTTCCAGAAAAGATTGCAGATAGAGCATGGCCGAAGCACCAGTAACTGCTACTAGAATTTTTTGCATTGTATTACTCTAATTAGGGAAGATAGTAAGTGGAACAGAAAGAGGGGATGCCTCTTTTCTATCAATTAAATAGGTAAAAAACTTCTCAAGGGCAAGCCGTTTATTTTTTCCAAGATCATACTCAATGGCACGAAGATACACATAGCACTCATCGGGATGCATGGGAATACGTGGCGCAACATTTTCACAAATGGATTCAAGCTGAGCCCTCCCCTCTCCTCTACAGTATAAGAATTCTTGGTGAATTGCCGCTACGACATCAGGATGTTTACAGCAAAACTCTTTGCGAGCTGCACAAACAGCAAACACAAAAGGCAAATTCGTATATTGGCACCATACTTCTGCGAGATCAAGTTTATAGGGAAATTCGTCACTGGCTGCTAAACGCAGAGCCTCATCGCCAATGGCAAGAATGCCTCCAGCTTGGACAGCCTTCTGTCCATTTACATCACCAACTTCATAAGTGGGGTGCACATGAAAGAATTCCTCAAGGATCACCTTTACAAGACTGATCGATGTTTCGGACTGTCCACTGAGCAATACGGTATGACTACCAAGTAATTTGGGCTGAACACGTGAAAAAAGAAATACTGAGCCTACGGAACCATTTGCACTAATGGATAGATCGGCAAGTATATTATACTGTTCAGGACGGACCCCATACTCATAGGAAGAGACAAATCCCAGATCAAGCTCACCGGCAGCCAGCATTTTATTCAGAGTGGAGGGTGGTGCCTCTACCACGGTCCAGTCTTCAGGGTGGTTGCGAGTTTTCCAGGTTTCATAAATCGGAGCGGTATTAATAAAATTCACCATTCCAATGCGGACTCTACTCATAGTTCTTCTCTTTCGCACTTTCCATTTAAAGGCGTATCATCGGAACGCAGCCACATTACTGAATCGGGATGCCCCCCGGTAATCAGTTGTTCAAGGAGTTCCGAGGCAGTTGCAACCCTATCGAGTTGATCCCCCGATACGTTAAGGATAGAGCTGGTTTTTCCCTTCTCAAGGGAGCCGTACATGTTATCCCGATTGAGTGCAATCGCCCCACCATATGTTGCCATGGAAAATATGCTATCTACTAAAACCGTTGGATTTAGTTTTTTTAGAAGTGCCATTTCAGCCCACATATCCATCGTTGGATTTGAAGCGATTGAATCAGTTCCCAATGCTGGTAACATCTGAAGAGCAAGAAATTGACCAAGCGGTGCACGACCAACTGAAAGAAAGTCATTACTTGTTGGACAAAGGCAAATATGAGCCTCAGAATCTGCGAGAATTTGAATTTCCTTATCACTCATGTGGACACAGTGTACGCAGAGAGTAGCGTTATCGAGAATTCCATTTTGCTGTAAATATCCGACCACACCTCTCGTGTCAATTCCTGGAATAGGAAAAGTATTATCATCGGCGCCGCGATTTTTTAGAAATGTTGCAAAACATCCGGTCCCATCATTTAGCAAAAGAGATTCATCTAGGTTTTCGGACAAATGGAGTGAAAAAATAGATTGCTGTTGTTTGCTTCGCGTTTTGAGATACCTGAGTAACTCAGGAGTCGCAGAATAAGGGGCATGACCTGTTACCTTCCGATCATCGTCAAGTTCTCCAATATTTGCAATCACTGTTTCAGTTGCAGAAGCTGATGGTCCAATAACCTCTAGAAGAGAGATGATTTCAGCAGAACAGGAATCGAGTTTTCCAAAATCACAATTTCCAATATCAAGCATCAAGCCAACGCCAGAGCCAACCTGTTTCAGAGCTTCCTTTTCTGCAGCAGCGCGAATAACTTCCATGGGAAGATCCGAGGCCATACGTATTTTAATTAGAGAGGATATCCAATCACACATTGTACTTTCAGAAGATTCCTGATGGACTGTGCCATAGGCAGAAAGATCCAGATGAATATGTGCATTCACAAGAGCTGGAAGTATAGCTCCTGAACATTTCGTGACGGGAAGAGTTGGAAAACGGATTGAAATATCTCGATAGGAACCAACCGCGACAATTGAATCACGGCCAAGCACAACTGCACCATCGGGGATGACAGCAGAGGTAACCGGAACTACCCAGGGCGCCCTGAATATTTGAACGTTTTGTTTTACTACAGGAGGAGACACGATAAGTACTCAGGCAACGAGAGTGTAATCCATCAAACGCTGTCTGGGGGTAAAACCTGCATCAACAACCAGACGTTTTATCTCATCTTCGGATAATCGAAAACTGATGCCAGCTGCAGCAACAACGTTTTCTTCAATCATTGTGGAACCAAAATCGTTGGCTCCAAAATAGAGTGAGATTTGGGCGATTTTGGGACCCTGAGTGACCCATGACGCCTGAACATTATCAAAATTATCAAGATAAATTCGAGACAGCGCAAGCATTCTTAAGTATCCATATCCGCTAGTTTTTTCTATGGGAGCCAGCTCCGCAAGAGCGGTATGGTCTGGCTGAAAGGGCCAAGGGATAAAGGCTGTGAAACCTCCTGTTCGGTCCTGTAAGTCACGGAGGCGACGCAGATGTTCCAGGCGCTCCTCAGCGGTCTCAACATGGCCAAACATCATGGTAGCAGTAGTACGAAGTCCCTGCTTATGGGCCTCCTCCATAACTTCTATCCAATGATCCGCAGTCCCCTTTAGAGGAGCTGTAAAGTCACGCACCCGATCGGAGAGGATCTCAGCACCACCACCTGGAATGGAATCAAGACCAGCCGCCATAAGACGGGAGATAACTGTGCTGACAGAGAGATTTGAAACTTTGGCAAAGTGATGTATTTCAGGGGGAGAAAAACCATGAACATGAATACCGGTTGCCTTCATAAAACGAAGCATATCCTCATAGTATTCTATCTGAAGATCCGGGTGTAACCCGCCCTGAAGGAGAATCTGAGTTCCTCCAAGGTCTTGCGTTTCCTGAATTTTAAGAGCAAGCTCATCCTTAGTGAGCAGATAACCGTCCTTGTCTTCGGGAGCCTTGAAAAAAGCACAAAATTTACAAGCAGATACGCAAATATCCGTATAATTTATATTACGATCTATGACATAGGTAACATTTTTCTCGGGATGACGCTTTTCTCTGATAGCATTTGCAAGAAAACCGAGCTGATACATATCGGCCCTATCGTTGAGCTGTAAAAACTCATCATCGCTAATTCTGCCGCCGGATAAAACGGTATCACTAATAGTATTAAATGTACTTTTTTGCATGGATATCACCTGATATGAATTATTCGTGAATCTGAATAGTTTTATACAGTGTATCCCGTTCAATGGCTGTACGACCGGCTTCTTTGATCAACTTCACAAGGGTGGTTGATCCAATCGCCTGCTCTGTCTCGGCTCCTGCCATATGGGTAATAACTTCTTCTTTAACGGTTCCATCCATATCATCTGCACCAAACGAGAGAGCTATCTGAGCGACTTTAGGACCAATCATTACCCAGTAGGCTTTGATGTGCGGAAAGTTATCTAGCATAAGTCTGGCAACGGCGATATTTTTCAGATCATCAATTCCTGTTGTCCGTGAAATATGAGACATTTCTGTATTTTTTGGATGAAAGGCAAGAGGGATAAAGGCAAGGAACCCGTTTGTTTCATCCTGAGCCAGTCGAAGAGCATCGAGGTGCTCGACACGCTCGGCCATTGTTTCAATATGGCCATACAACATGGTGGCATTGGTATGCAGGTTATGTTTGTGAGCAACCTTTGCAACCTCAATCCAATCCTTTCCTGGAAGCTTTCTCTCACAGGTGAGTTCACGTATCCGTGGAGCAAATACTTCCGCTCCACCACCAGGAATAGAGCCAAGACCAGCTTCTTTTAATAACTCAAGAGTTTCTCCAACTGGTTTATCAGCAAGTCCTGCAAGATGTGCAATCTCAACGCAGGTAAAGGCCTGAATATGAACTTCTGGCCGAACTTCTTTAATACCTTTCAGCAAATCAGTATAGTAGGAAAAAGGAAGATCGGGATGGATACCGCCAACCATATGAATTTCAGTGATTGGTTCATCGAGACGGTCACGAACTTTCTGCTTTACCGTCTCAAGATCCATTTCATACGCTTGCTCATGCTCCTTATCTTTTCCAAAGGCACAAAATTTACAGAGATTGGTACATATATTTGAATAATTGATATGTTGGTTATAGATAAAATAAGTATTATCGCCGTTTATTCTATTTCGAACAAGATTCGCCATATAGCCAAGCGACAGAATATCATTAGAATTATATAGACGTATACCATCATCACATGAGAGTCGCTCGCCAGCTTCTACTTTCTCAAGAATGTCTCCAAAACCTGCATTTTTAATAAAATTTTCCATAGTCATAAAAAAAGGCCGGGAAGTTTTCCCGGCCAATATCCTGCAAAATATAATTAATTAATCTAAAAAGAACTTTAATTTGTCTCGACGACTAGAATGCCGAAGTCTGTTCAAGGCCTTCTTCTCAATCTGTCGAATTCGCTCGCGGGAAACATTAAAACGTTTCCCTATTTCTTCGAGTGTATACTCAGCCTTTTCACCAATCCCAAAACGAAGTCTGATAATTTTTTCTTCTCGCTCACTCAAAGTGGAAAGTATCTCCTCCACTCTACCGGAAAGCTCTCTATTTTGAACAGCCTCATAGGGCGATTGTGATTCCTGATTTTCAAGAAAATCACCGAGGGTAGAGTCATCGTCACCAACGGGAGTTTCAAGAGAAATGGGTTCTCTTGAAGCTTCAAGGATGGCGAGAATCTTATCCATGGGAAGATCGGTATTCTTCGAAATCTCAAGCGGAGTTGGTTCTCTTCCAAGCTCTTTATAAAGTGCATAAAAGGCTTTAAAAAATTGACTCCTGAGTTCAAGAAAATGAACAGGCAAACGAATCGTTCTGGTTTTATCAAGAATGGCTCTTGTGATAGCCTGACGAATCCACCAGGAAGCATAGGTGGAGAACTTGTTTCCTTTGGTATAGTCAAAACGAAAGACGGCACGCATTAGACCAAGATTCCCTTCCTGAATGAGATCAGCAAGAGTGAGTCCCTGATGCATATACCGTTTTGCAATTGAAACAACGAGACGAAGATTCGCACGTATCATACAATCTTTTGCAACTTCAATAGACCGTGAATACGCCTCAAGCTTTGTCTGTAACTCTATAAGTTCACGGCATTCAGAATGCTTTTTAGCAGCACTGACCACGCTGTAACGCATAAAGTTAAGCTGTTGCTTTTTAGGTTTGAGCGTGGGATCTCTCTTTTCCCAGAGAGCAATACGAGTACGAAGAAGTTCAAGATCCTTAAAACCGGATTGATCGAGTCGAATCGCTTCGATAATCGAATCAAATCCCTGTCTGATGGTCTTTGAATACTTAGCTTCTTCTTCCGGGGTCAGAAGGTCAAATTTTCCCATCTCCCGTAAGTACGTGGTGGTTGTCTCTTCGCCGTCGTGAGCTTCATCTTCCTGCAAGTTTGTGGTGCTATCTTCTTCAAGATCACCCCCACCGGAATCATCGGGCTTTTTCCAGACTTCACCAGAAAGTGTCCGTTTCTCACCATCTTTTCCATCCTGGGTCACAATTTCAATACTGTGAGCACCAAGGAAATTAAATACTTTCTCAATAGCGGCGGGATCTTTAATCTCTTCAGGAAGGAGTTTGTTCAGTTCCGTAAAACTAATGCACCCTTCCTCTTTTCCTGCCTTGAGGAGATCTTCTTTAAGTTCGGCCTGCAATGGGAGGTCGCTCCTTTAACTAACTATAAATATCTTTGAAAGTGCTAAAGAACAAAAACTATGTTCTAGACACAATAAATTATCATCAATGTAGAAAAAAAAAGGAAATGTTCAAGCGTATAAAATAAAAAATGGCAGCCAAATGCTGCCCAACAGAACCCTTTCTCAACATCAAACACTACAACACGAACCAGCAAAAAGCAATCAAATATCATTTTTTAGCTGCGAAATATTTTCATCCAGCAATTACTCTCATCAACGTATTTGCTAAGCAATAGTGTTGATGTTAGAATATCATTGTCCTCTTTAATAAACCAGCCAACAACATACTACCATGACAACTGACCAACATAAACGCGCAAGCGGTATTCTCGCTCACATATCATCCCTTCCTTCACCCTACGGAATTGGAGATATTGGCCCATCTGCCCACAATTTCCTCGCCTTTCTTCAAAAGAGTGGCCAGACTCTCTGGCAATTTTTGCCAACGGGACCAACAAATCCGGTTTTTGACAATTCCCCCTATATGAGCACTTCGGCCTTTGCCGGATCCCCCCTTCTTATTTCACTCGAATTGCTTCATAACGATGGCTTACTCGAGACAAAAGAGTTGGATCATACTGACTTCTCAGAATACCAAGTTGCTTTTGAAGATGTGGCAAACTTTAAAAGCAGTCGCCTCCATCTTGCATTTAAAAAATTTGACACCAGCAAAAACAATTCCGATTTCCACACATTCAAGCAGAGTACCTCCTGGTTGGCCGATTACTCTCTTTTTATGAGTATGAAGGAAGTTTTTCATCAAAAAGGATGGTTCGACTGGCCGCCAAAACTTGCTACCCGTGACAAAAAGACCATACTGGAGATGGTACAAAAACATAGCGATCTCATCAATTATTACGCCTTTGAACAATATGTGTTTTTCACCCAGTGGCAGAAGCTCAAATCTAAGGCTGCAGCCATGGATATTCAGCTTGTGGGGGATATTCCAATTTATGTTGGCTGGGACAGCGTTGACGTATGGGCAAACCAGTCAATTTTTGCACTAAACGATAAAACCCACGCGCCAGAAACAGTTGCAGGAGTCCCACCCGACTACTTCTCAAAAACTGGACAAAGATGGGGAAATCCGCTTTACAGGTGGAACAGCTCAGACAAACTGGTGAACAAACAATTATACTCCTGGTGGACCGAACGGTTCCGATCAATTTTTCAACTGGTGGACATTGCTCGAGTTGATCATTTTCGTGGTTTTGAGTCTTATTGGTCTATTCCTGCATCCGAAAAAACTGCAATAAAGGGAAAATGGGTCAAAGGCCCAGGTATTCACCTATTTGAAGAGATTTATAGAACATTAGGCCCGCTCAACATTATCGCTGAAGATTTAGGGGAAATCACCCCTGAAGTCATTGAGCTGCGTGATGCCCTAAATTTCCCTGGTATGAAGATATTGCAATTCGCCTTTGACGGTGACAGGAAAAACAGCTTCCTTCCCTATAATTTTGAGACTCAAAACAGCGTGATCTATACGGGGACACACGATAATGACACGACCGTTGGTTGGTATCTCAGCCGGCAACTCTCAGCATCAAGACGTCAAGAACTGCTGCGTTTCTGTAATCGTGAAAATGATGACTCAGTTATCCATAGGGATCTTATTCACCTTGCGCTCTCATCGATCAGCCGCTATGCCATCTTCCCACTCCAGGATATCCTTGGCTTTGGCAATGACTGTAAGATGAACAGTCCAGGAACTAGTAAAGGAAATTGGGCCTGGCGATGTGCTCAGCGCTTTCTCACAGATTCCGTTTCCATCTGGTTACAAAAAGAATGTGAACTCTTCGGGCGCTGTCCTGTACAAAAAACTCCAGCTAAAAATGATAAATAATCTTTTTGTTCTTGGGAGTCCTCGCCGAAACGGCAACTCTGAGACCATGGCAAATAATGTCGCGGCATCGCTACTAAAAAACAGAGAAAACAGTGTGGAATATATCCATCCTTGCAGCCTCAAAATTTCACCCTGCTTATCATGTGGAGGATGTTCCAACAGTGGCATATGCATTCTTAATGATGATATGACCGATCTCTATACAAAGATCGACGCTGCCCATCGTATCTTTTTTGTCAGCCCAGTTTATTTTTATGGGCTGAGTGCTCAGATTAAATCCTTTATCGATCGATGCCAGGCATTATGGGCGAGGAAGTACCTCCTTGGCATAAAAAATAACAGGGCGCCTGGTTGCACAGGACATCTTCTCTCCTGCGCTGCAACCGGAGGTGACAAAGTATTTGAAGGATCAATTCTAACCATAAGATGTCTATGTGATACATTGGGGCTTCACTATTCTCCCCCTTTGCTGCTTAAAAACATTGATGAAGCAGACGCTCTTCAAAACAGTTCTGAAAAATTGGGCATTTGCAAATCCTATGGCAAAAAAGTCCGACCAATACTTTAATTCTTTCTAGGTACTCCTCTCAGAGTACAATTCAAGAAAAGCTTGAACAAATCCTTGACAAGCCCTTCTCGGTCAGGTAAAAAAGACACGCACTTATGGCCCCATCGTCTAGCGGTTAGGACGCTGGCCTCTCACGCCGGAAACCGGGGTTCGATTCCCCGTGGGGTCACCATAACTTTAAAAAGGGCTTAATCCAAACGGATTAAGCCCTTTTTTCGTTTATTGCTGGTACATCTTTATTGACAGAGTTTTCAAGCAGAGTTATTTTAACAGAGTTAGCGACACCTAAAACCATCTCGCGGATATACATCTGCATAAAAACACATATAAAAATGTCTGAAATAAATCTTAGAAATATGGCAAAGAACCAATCAGGGACCATTAAATCCGTGAAGGTAGGAGGCGAACTGGGGCGGAGAATCAGAGAGATGGGACTTGTGCCGGGTACTGAAATAACTATTCAGGGACGTGCCCCATTATATGACCCCGTAGCACTCCGGGTTATGGGCGGCACTCTCACTCTTCGAAATGATGAGGCCGATCATATCGTAGTTAATATCACCGACGAGGGCTGAATAATTTCGACGCCCGCTTCCTTCAGCAATACAAGTGCCACACTGTCGCTCTCTTCTGCAACCACCTCATCCGGCTTTAGCTTTAACAGCCAACGTCCCACCAGCAAGCCTTTTTTCTTTTTTGCTGATTTGTAGCGGTTCTCTATAAATTGGCGTTTTTTGACATCTTTAGATTTATTACTGATGGTCTCGACAAGAAACCATGGCGCCGAGGCCAGGTTCTGAACACTCAACTCGCCATCGGGACTTTGCACCGGAATAACCCTGCGACTAAATTCACCAACTGCAAAATGTGGTCGTATCCGTGCCATCACCAAGCCTGGAAATTCTACCAGCAACTCTTCCTCGAGACGGTCGGACACAAGATCGGCAACTTTATGTGATGGCGTCCGTAACTCGACATCCATATCAACAAGAAATCGTCCACCAGCCTTCCTACTAAAACACCTTTTTACTCGACTGATACGTGGGTACTCTTCTACAAATTTAATAATCTCTCTTTCTGTTTCCCGATCAATAGAGGCATCGAGCAAGTCTTTCAAAGCCCCAACGAACAGATGGCCACCAGCATAAAAAACAAATATCGACACAATCCCTGCTGCAAGCCGATCAACGTTAATCCCAAAGGGAACAGCTATTAAGCTGAGAAGAACCACAGCCGTGGAGAGTGAATCGGCAAGATAATCTCTTGCATCGGCTATCAGTGCAGGGGAATTAAGCCGCCGTCCGGCACGCAGCTGTATCAAACCAAAGCCCAAAGCAATAAGAAAAGAGATCGCAGCAACCGGCAGCGCAATTCCAACATCCGGGAGACTTGGTACCCCAAACAGTGCCTGACGTCCAATTTCATACCCGGCAAGGATAACTGCAACGGATGTGATGAGTACCGCCACGGTTTCAGCTTTATATAAACCATAGGGAAATGACGGGTGCTCTCGGCCTGCCACCCATATTCCTACAAAAACGGCCGTGGAAGCAAAGACGTCCGTTGCCGAATTAATCGCATCACCAATGAGTGCAGCGGAACCAGAGAGAACACCGGCGAGACCTTTGCTGAGAGCAAGAAAGAGATTTAAGGCTATGGAAACAATTGCCCTCTTTTTTGCCTCACTTAATTTTTTTCTGGATTGGTTACTTGTCATATTTCAAAGAGTTTTCTTACACCTGTTTTTATTATTTTCCTTACTATAACTATTCACGATCGATTCAAGAAGCCAATAATTTCTCTTTTCTTATCATTTTCTTTAAAAATCCACCTCCACTCCCTTGATAATAGTGTTGACAGAGCATAATGTTTGGTGTACCTAACATGGCTAAATGGAGAATTAAATGACCCTGAACGAACTCAACAAAAAATGCGGCTGTTTTGCCAGGAAAGTCCAGAAATGTGGCCAGGGTAAACAGTGCAATTCTCACCACGGTCCTCTTTCTGAAAATTGTCAGGCAGGCAAAATTAAAATCTGCAAGATAAAAGGCGACAGGAAGCTTTGTGCCAGAATGGCATCACTTGGCGTGCTCCCCGGACAGGAAGCTGAGCTTATCTGCCCACAACGCGGAGCTCAGTGTTTGTTGAAAATCCATGGTGGTACCCTAAGTCTCGACCAGTTAACCAGCAATAACATTATCGTCCAGTCGATTTAAACAGCAGCCCTCTGAAGGACTGCTTTTTTTTGGGGCTAGCGAATTAGTCTCCCCTAACTACGAGGTTTCTACTATGTGGCAGACAGTAATAGTTGGTACCATTGTTGCTCTTGCCCTCTTTTTTGTCGGGAAGAAGGTATATCACATGATTCATCAGGCAATGGATCCAAAACAAGATATTTCCTGCGGCTGCGGCTGCAGTGGCTGCAGTGTCAGTAACTGCAACAGCAGAGACAATAACAAACCAGAATAACCTTTATACATTTCGGTCAACATAAATGAGTCACAAACCTATAACCATGGCCCTTGCCGGCAATCCCAATGCTGGTAAAACCACTCTTTTCAATCAACTCACCGGTGCAAGACAGCATGTTGGGAACTATCCGGGTATCACCGTAGATCATAAAGAAGGCTACTTCGATCATGATGACCGTAAAATCAGCATTACCGACCTTCCAGGAACCTATTCATTAACAGCATATTCCGTTGAAGAAATAGTCACTCGAGACTTTCTGACAAACCAGAAACCTGACGTTGTTATCAACATTGTGGACGCATCAAATCTGGAACGTAATCTCTATCTCACCACCCAGTTTCTTGAAATGGGAGCCCCGATTATCATCGCCTTAAACATGATGGATGTGGCAAAAGATCGGGGAATCGAGATACGTATCAACAGACTTGCAGACCTCCTTGGTGTTGTTGTTGTACCTATTATTGCGCGGTCCGGTGAAGGAACTGACAATCTTATCAGTGAAGCGATTCGCCTTGCCAATGCAAACATTACCTGGACGCCACGTGATATCTCCTACGGCGAAGATATCGATGAAGTACTTATGGAACTGCTCGATACAATAAGTGAATCTTCCTTTCTTACCGACTCCTACCAGCCACGTTTTACTGCTATTAAATATCTGGAACATGATGACCAGATGCTTACAAAGGGCCAGGAAGCCAATCCAAAACTCGCAACACAACTTGAACAATCTATAACCACTATATCCGATCATCTCCTAAAGACCATGGATGTCTACCCGGAAGCGATCATTGCAGATCATCGCTATGGCTTTATTAAATCAATATTAAGACAGGGAGTAATGACCCATAAGTTTGACACAGACCGATTGTACACCTCTGACAAAATAGACAAAGTGCTTACAAATCGTCTTGTCGGGCCAATTTTTATGTTAGCCATCCTCTTTGGCCTATATCAATTTACATTTTCCTGGAGTGAGATACCGGTTGCCTTAATGGGAGGACTCTTTGGCTGGCTTGGAGGAGTTGTTGATTCGATTCTCCCGGATGGGATGTTAAAATCCATGATCATTTCAGGGGTCATCGACGGCGTTGGTGGGGTTCTCGGTTTTGTTCCTCTTATTATGTTTATGTTTTTTGGAATTGCAGTGCTTGAAGACTCCGGTTATCTCGCACGAGTCGCTTTTATGATGGACAGAGTTTTCCGGTTTTTCGGACTCCACGGATCAAGTGTTATGCCATTTATTATTTCCGGCGGTATTGCCGGTGGCTGCGCCGTACCAGGGGTTATGGCCACAAGAACCCTGCGCTCGCCAAAAGAGAGAATGGCCACCCTGCTCACCGTTCCTTTTATGAATTGCGGAGCGAAGGTACCCGTTCTTGTCCTGTTAATCGGTGCTTTCTTTTCAGATCATAAAGCATTGTATATGTTTCTTTTTACTATGCTTGCCTGGCTTGTTGCTCTTTTGGCTGCAAAACTTCTACGTACCACGGTGCTTAAAGGAGAGGCGACCCCCTTTGTAATGGAACTCCCTCCCTATCGTTTCCCAACATTTCAGGGCTTACTGATTCATACCTGGGAACGCACTTGGCAATATATTAAAAAGGCGGGAACGGTAATTCTAGGAATATCCATTCTTCTCTGGGCCCTAATGACCTTTCCAGGACTTCCGGAATCTGAACAAGACAGCTTTCAAAATGCACGAGAACAGATAACAGAAAGCTATTCTTTAGCAGTACAGCAGGAACTTGGAAGTATACAAGCCGCTGCCGCTACACTCTCAGAAGATGCAAACACACTCCAGGGGCAACTTCTTCAAATCGACTGGGACGAATCGGCTGCCTCCCTGAAAAACTCAATTGCTGGCAGAATCGGCAGTTTTTTTGAACCCGTTTCGAGTTACGCTGGATTCGACTGGAAAACAAATATTGCAATACTTGGTGGATTTGCGGCCAAAGAAGTGATTATTTCAACACTTGGTACTGTCTACTCGATGGGAGAGGTTGAAACCGATGAAACAGACTCACTTGGCAAACGACTTGTAAGAGATCCAAACTGGAACAGTGTAGTTGCAGTATCGGCCCTTATATTTATTATGTTCTATGCACCCTGTTTCGTAACCGTGGTCTGCATAGCTAAAGAGGCGTCATGGAATTGGGCATTTTTTTCCATGGCCTTCAATACCTTTTTTGCTTTTTTGGCCTCGGTTGCCGTATTTCAGATTGGCAGTTTCTTTGGATAAAGAGATAAACAGAGGAGCCGGAACTTTTTTCCAGCTTCTCTGCTTCAGTGCACTAGAGTGTTTTACAACAGTTTTCGCATCACAGTCTGAAATGAATCCCAATCGGTTATTCGGTACAAATACATCTTAATCAAACTCTTTTCACGTATGGTCATAATAGGTCTCTCCTCAGGCATTACCTGTTTTTGTTGCCCGGGAACACAAAAATCCCCGGCCTGAACGCTACATTCATATCCGAGGATTTCCCTTTATATCCACAAGATCAATTGATCACCGATATTCCACGACAATGATCATCTCTATTTATTCAGGAAGGTTTTCTGACTTCCGGATACTGCCCATCCTGCGCCTTCCCGACGAAAACTTCAAATCAGTGGCATAATGCGGATATCATTCCGGTTACAGCGGCGGGCCCGTCTTTGATTTTCACAAAGTTCCCTTTTCAGTCTTTTTAGAGACACCTGAATATGCTAATATCCTATCTGAACAGGGTGACTACGTCAAGGTCTTTCGACACAACAACACAACATGTTGAGTACCCCATAAAGAGATGGCACCACGGAGGAGATTTTTTGAACCCTAAACATTCCATTTCTGTGCTTCTGCTTTGTATATTTCTTATCACCGGATGTGCAGAACAACAATCAGTTACCATGATGCCAGCCCCGGTTGCCTACCATAATAAGGAAGTTGATCCTTTTTCCCATCTCAGTCTGGCTCAAAAAACAACATCCATTTCTATATTTTATGCAACCAACAGAAATCCTGAGATATCTTCTACTACATTTTCATACGGTAATGAAATGAGTACAACGTTGCACCTAGGAAAACTACAGGTTCAATTTGGAGACAATCAAACAAGTTGGGATGATCTTTACCACGCCTCTACCAACGCAGACATACCGGAGCCGATCCAGATCTCGATCTCATCAGGAAATGAGCTTTCGGTCATTGATACTGACACACTTAATCCGGACAATTTTCCCATTCCCCCTGAGATCAAACCGTTCACCGATGCAATAAACAGGGAACTTGAGGCCGCCATTGATAAAGAAATTGTTATCTACATCCATGGTGCAAAAGGCAGCTTTTTAAAATCAGCCACTTTGACGGCTGAAATTGACCACTTTTCTGGTCGTGATTTTATCGCAATCGCTTTTACCTGGCCCTCCCGGCAAAATATTTTGAATTACCTTGTAGGAAATGATGTTGAACGTGCCCAGCATTCTTCGTCCACGCTTCATGCTTTAATAGAGATACTGGCAAAACATACCATCACAGAGTCTATTAACATTATAAGTTACAGTGCCGGAGGAAAACTTCTTTCAAAGGCTATATATGAGCTGCGTCATAGCCATCCACTTCTTTCTGCTGAGGAACTCAAAACAACTTTTAAACTTGGTACTCTCCTTTTTACCGCTGCTGATGTCTCTGTCGACACCTTTTTAGAGAGATTACCAGACATAAGTGATATGGCACAGCAGGTGGTAGTGACCGTCTCAGACGCCGACAATGTACTTAGATATTCGAAATTATTTATGCGTGGTGGTGATCGTATCGGGACAAGAAAAGCTGAGTTTGGAGAGAGTGCATTTGTTTTAGACGCGGGAATAAGAAATTTTGAAATTGTAGACTTTTCCTTTGGCAGTGAAGAACGAGGCTTTAATATTACAGGACACCACTACTGGCACAGGCACCCCTGGGCCAGTAGTGATGTCATTTTTCTTCTACGTAGCGACAATTCCAGTAAGTTTCGTGGTCTCACCCCATCTGGCATTGAAGGAACCTGGTATCTTCCGGCAGAATATCCAAGTCAGGTCAGAAGTGCTATTAAGCAGCACTTTGGAAATGAATGGTAAGACTCTCTTTGGCAGAATTTTCCCAAGGAAGTGTATTACTGAGGCGACTTGAATCAAACTTATTTTTTGCAGGGTTTCTGATTGTTCAGCATTCCCTTTCCACCTTGATGATTTTTGTTGCCACCATTTTTACTGCAACCACTTCTCCATGCCCACAGACCTACTAAGTCCTGCTTCTTCCGCCTTGGCATGCATGGAGCTGCGAAGATCAAATAATTCACCGCCTAGATGATCAACTTTTGGGGCGTTATCTGCTTCTTAGGCTAAGGATTACTTTTTGATTAGGACAGCAAATAAGAACTTTTTTCACACGTTTTTGCTCTTCACTTTCCTAAATAGTCATAAACAAAATGACGTCATTAAAAAACTCAAAAAAAAAGCCCCTCTGGAACAGACCAGAGGGGCAAGGGAGGGGAAGAAAAAATGAAGTTCATTTTCCATATCTTATTACAACATACGTGCCAGCTTCACACAAAAACAGACATCATACTGGTTTTATTAACATTATCACAATTGCCTTTAAAACTGTAATCAACAAACACAAGCACGCCTGTATCCTTTTTACCCACCCTATCTATAGAGTGAGTATTTAATACTCAGGTACAAGAGCGCTTAGCTAATCTCGATAACCTTCCCACCTCGTCGTTTGTCAGCTGCCCCTTCCTTGCCGGGAATCACGGCGTGAACTCCACCGAAATAGACCCCCTGAGACTCCCATTGATTGACCTTAGCATATTTTTTCAGCGTCTCGACGGAATCCGCAGCAAAACCCGGTTCCATCTGAACGGTCTCTCCGTCCCAGTGTAAACGGGGAGCATCAACGGATTCCTGGAGATTCCTCTTAAAATCAACAACCTGTCCAAGTACCTGGGTCACGGCGGTTCTGATTCGTTTTGAGCCGCCACTTCCAATAACCAGCTTCACCTCATCACCTTTTACAAGCAGTGATGGAGACATCATCGAGCCTACTCTTTGACCGGATGGACTGGAATGAAATCCTTCCGGATGCAAATCATCTTCCCCCATCATATTGTTTAACATCACCCCGGTACCGGGAGCAAAATAACCGGCCCCTTCCCCATTAGAACAGGTCATGGCAGCACAATTCCCTTTTTTATCGGCAATGGAGATATGGGTCGTCCCTCTTGAAAACATCCTGATAGTATCAATATGTTTGTTAACTACACCTGAACTAACAATGTTTACTAAATCTTTGGCTTCTGAAAATCCGGATTCCCTTATTTTTTCAACCTCCTGCATAAGACCTGTGGTTTGAATCAGGTAATCTTCCGATCCAAACTCATAGGCTGGATTGTTTCTGGAATATTGAGATTTGAGAAACAGTGAAAGCCCAATAAGTGCGCCCCCCATAGATGGGGCGGGGGAAGTAAACAACTCATAATCACGAAATGAAACCCGAAGAGGATCTTTTTCCTTTACCTCATATGCATTTAGATCATCAAAGGTTAGCAAGCCGTCCTGTTCAGCCATCTCCTTTCCTATGGCTCTTGCTATATCTCCATTATAGAAATCCCTGCCTCCATCATGCGCAACAGTCTCTATAAAAGCAGCAAGTTCTGGATTCATAAGCATATTATTTTCAATAAGACTTTTTCCGCCTGACCTGTATATTTCCTTTCCTTTGGGAGAAAGCGTCATAATAGGATCTAAAAGCTTGAGAAAATAGGCTTGCTTTTGGTTCAGAAGGTGGCTTTTTGCATACTCAATTGCAGGTGCTAGCACCTCGGACAACTCCATATACCCAAGGCGCTTATGAATATGAAGCAGTCCTTTTAAAGTGCCGGGGACAGCAACGGCCCCCAAGCCAACATTAAAATCCTGCTGGCTTCCTGAAAATTGAACGGTCACCGGAAAGAAATGAGGGTTATCCACGGGATTTTGCAATCCCAGGCCCGGAGTATCGACAAAGAAATCAAAAAAAAGGTTTTGCCCCTTATCGACGGAGTGACCAAGAAGGAGACCGCCTCCACCAAGACTGTTTAAAGCCGGCTCAACGGTACATGAGGCAAACCCCGCAGCAACGACAGCATCAAAAGCATTGCCCCCCTCTTTTAAAACAATTGCTGCGGCTTCACTTACAAGCGAATGACCCGATGCCACGATTGATTTATTATATTTACTCATGCCCAGAATTTCTCATGTAATTGTTGTATGACCTGCTTAAAATCACCGGTATCCCTGTATGCATCTCTTTGACAATCGGCACCTGGCCCATGATCTAATATCCTATTCAACATATCCATATACCGTTCAGAGTGAAAACGTTTTACCATTGGCTGCATTCTTTCTATCAGCCTGAGCACCGCTTCACGAACGCTCATTTTGCCGCCGCCAAGAAAGCCGAGCGGATCAAAAAAGCTCCCGTCCAGACCATACCGAACGGCCTGCCATTTATTACTCCTCAAAAATTGCTGATTGCAGGAGCTGATCTTCATGTCGGATTCGGCAAGAGTGGCTACAAAACATTGAATAAGTGCCGTAAGCCCAAGAATATCACCAAACTGAGTTGGTAAATCACAGGCACGTATTTCAAGGGTTCCAAAACCCGGATGGGGCCTTGCATCCCACCATAAATCCTTGATTGACTCTATCACCCCTGCACTTTTCAGTTGTTCCGTATCCGATAGAAAAGTTTTCCAATCACCAATCTGTTCATAAATTCCGGCAAGCGGAAGTGCCTCAAACAGTTTTGTACGGTAGGACATCAAGCCCGTATCCTCCCCCTGAAAAAAAGGTGATGATGCTGAAAGAGCTAAAAGCAGTGGTAGGTAGGGCTGAATGCTGTCACAGACCTTCACTGCCGTATCTCCATCAATCATGCCAACATGAACGTGAAAGCCTTGGGAAATAAAACGTCTGCCCACTATCTGTAACTCCTCCATGATGCGCTCATATCTGACATTGTTGGTAAGCAGTTGATCACCTGATCGGGCAAAAGGGTGAAGGGACGCGGCAAAAAGCAGACAATCATTATCTTCAGCAAGCTCTTCTGCCATTGAACAGGTCTCGAGCAGATCATTCTCCACATCTCGAAGAGAATGACAAATTCCGGTGCGAATTTCCAGAATAGAGCGTATCCACTCGTGCGTTATACGGGGTTTGAGAATCGAAGGAGCAGTTTCAAGAAGAATTGGAGCAAGAGGGGCAAGGTTCAAGCTCTCATTGTCGAGGGTTTGAAATTCAAGCTCCACTCCAAGAGTATAGGATGGGCTGGAGACAAATGTCATTGGAGTCAGTTCAGCTCCTGTGGTCATTGAGAATCCTCACTTTTAAATAATAGTATGCCTTTCAATCTGTTTTGGAGCTAGCCGCCTGCGATCATTTGCTCCTGCTACGGAGATACGTTTGTGCAACTTCAGCATACCAGGCAGCACCTACCGAGAATACCGCCTCATCAAAATCAAATTGAGGACTATGGGCAGGTCCCACTTCATGGACAGTTCTGGCACCAAAGCGAACCATACAACCTTGAACGTGTTGAAGGTAAAAAGCAAAATCTTCACCGCCAAGACTTGATGGCCCCTGCGATATAGTATTTTCCTGCGAAACAATTTTTACCGCGGCCTCTTTTGCAAGCTTTGCTCCTGCACAATCATTTATCACTGCCGGAAGAGATTCCAGAAATTGTAACTCTACTTGAACACCATAGTAATCAGCACTTGCTTTAACCATTCTTTTTAAGCCAGAAAGAATAGACTGCCTTGCATCTTTATGGGTGCTGCGAATGGTTCCCTCAAGAACAGCAGTCCCTGCAATAACATTATGAATCTCTCCGGCACGAATTTTCCCAACGGTTAATACCGTCGCCAGATTAGGATCGATTTCTCTTGAGACAAGTGACTGTAAAGAGGTAATCAGTCCGGCAGCAGCAACAATGGCATCCTTCCCCTCGTGCGGTCTTGCAGCATGCCCACTGCTTCCATTTAAGGTTATTATAAATGGATCAGCAAAGGCGCAGATAATTCCTTCATCAACCGTAATAATCCCAGTATCATAATGCGTATCGATATGCCCGCCAAAAATTGCTGCCAGATCAGTAATAGCTCCAGCTTCTATCATCGTTACCGCGCCATTCCCTTTTTCTTCAGCGGGTTGGAACAGAAGACGAACTCTTCCGGGTAGCTTCATCTGTTGAAGAATAGATGCGGCGCCAAGCAGCATTGCGACATGGCCATCATGGCCACAAGCATGCATAACGCCACTATTTTTTGAGCTAAATGACAATCCTGTCTGCTCTTCCACAGGGAGTGCGTCCATATCAGCTCTCAGACCAACAATAAGAGAAGCCGCAGGGTCGCCAATATCGGCAATCACTCCGGTACCGGCTACGCTTTGAGGAGAATCTATGCCAATTTCAGCTAATTTAGCGATTATATACGCAGCGGTTTTATATTCATGAAAAGAGAGTTCAGCATTCCTGTGAATAGTCCGTCTGATGTCACGCATCCATGACAGGATTTCTGGTGTGCAAGATGTTGACTTAGTGGATTTCTTTAGCATATTTTCAAACAATCAATACCTGGAGTTCAGATTAAAATATTCGAATCGAACCGACATCGGTTTCATCGTCTGAACTTCTCTGGTCCGGCACCGCAACGGGAACCTCTGGAGAGGGGGAAGGCAAGACATCTGCTCCTTTTTGTTCCTGAGGGACTTCGACAGACTGAACCTCATCCGCGTCTTCATGCAAAACTACAAGTCCCTTTGCAAAAGGCTGTTTAAAGATGGCGATCAGGCCATCGTTTACTTCCATAAAAGACACAAGCTCCCATCCAAGACGCCCATATTCATTCAGGGAGATTTCAACCTCGTTTTCATCCAGAAATGAGGAGCCGAGCAGCCCCTCTTTCTTCAAACTGAAATGTACGGATTTATAACTCCATCTCATTGCTTTTTCCATGGAATGCACCTATCAGGGATGTAGGAATTTATCATCTTTAAACTGGCCTTCATATACCTTGCCCTTACTTGTCTTCAATACACCATACCCATTCCTGCGACCCATTTGGAATTCCCCCTCATACCTGCTACCATCGGCGGAGACAAGAACAGCATCACCATGGGGCATATCATCCTGGAAGTCACCGCTAATTACACTTCCGTCAGCATAAGTAAGCCTCCCGGTTCCAGAAAAACGGCCGTTCTTGAACTGACCTTCGTACTGGCTTGAATCGCTAAAGTAATAGCTTCCCTTTCCAGAAAAATGGTCATTCTTTAATTCACCAGCATAGCGGGAACCATCTGGATAAGTAAATACCCCGGTGCCCTCTTTTGCACCCTGAACAAAACTGCCTTCATAGCGTCGCCCGTTGCTATAGCGATACACTCCCGTCCCATGCAGTTTTCCGTTTCTGATAGCACCATCATACACGTCACCGCTTGCGTATTCGATAACGCCGCTTCCATCCATCAAGCCCTTTCTCATCTCACCGCGATACAGCATACCATCGGAAAAAAGATACTCAACATGCCCATCCACGGGGTCTCTATTCTCAAGATGGCAGAGACGGCCATTATAATACACATAACTCCGATGTTCTGATTCCAACCTGGGAGCGGGTTGTTTTTTAACCCTTGCTGGCTTGGTTACTGAAGTTTTATTTCCTGTTTCGGAACGTGCTATTGCAACTGGCGCAACCGCTTCTTTTACTGACCGCTTCTCTTCAACCGGACGACCATTGACAAACTCTCCTCTAAAAACAACCTGGTCTTTGGAGGTTAATGTTCCCATACCATCTGGCTTTCCATTGCGAAATTCCCCTTCATACCAGGAACCATCCGCGTAAAAATATTTCCCAGTACCAGAGCGTTTTCCGTTCTTGAACTCTCCTTCATATCGACTGGAGTCAGGGAAAAAAAGGATTCCTGGGCCCTGTTTTTTTCCATGTTTAAACTGTCCGACATATCTCGTTGTATCGGTGTAGACCAAATCGCCTTCACCGTGTCGATAATTATCAATAAACTGACCACTGTATTTTCTTCCATCTGCATAATTCAGAATGCCATATCCATTATAACTGTCCCGGGCAAAACCACCTTCATAACGGCTTTTCCCAGGACCTTCCCATATGCCCTCGCCACGACGCTCTCTACCGTGATAGTCTCCGGTATAGATGCTCCCATCAGCATAGGTTCTAATACCTTTCCCACTGGGCTGACCATTCTGGAAGTCACCTTCAAAATAGGTTCCATTCAGATAGGTCAGTTTACCCTGTCCTTCAAGCAGTCCATTTCTAAAATCTCCCTGATAGTGTCGACCATCGGGATAGCTTAGAGCACCTTCCCCATGATACTTTCCTAGAAGAAACTCCCCCTTATATCGAGTCCCGTCTTTAAAGCTTAAAACACCTGCTCCATTGATGACGTTTGAGCGAAACTCACCTTCGTATTTCCTGCCATCTGGGCTCGTTAATACGCCTGTTCCATGAAACCGGCCATTCTCAAACTCACCGGAATATACGCGCCCATCGGGATATTTCAGCACACCTTTGCCATGTATCGCACCATGCTCAAATTCTCCGCTGTACCGTCTGCCGTCATCGTGAGCGATGATTCCTTGACCATTCTTACAATCCCCCTGTAAACACTTCCCGTGAACCGTAACACCGCCTAAAAGCATGATGGTGCACACAAGGGTAATTGTTTGCCATTTCGGAATGTTCAGTTGTTTCTTCTCCATCAGGAATACGCCTTCTTAACTTCTTCTGCTATTATTATAATACCTCTTGCAACCTGCTCTTCATCTTGAGAATAGGTAACCCTGAGACACTCATTCTGATGCTGCCACTCGTCTTCCAGACCAGGAAAGAAAAAATGCCCCGAAACAACTAGAACATTCCTGGCCTTGAGTCGCTGATATAACTCATGGCTGGATATGGGAAGATTTTCAAACCATAACCAGAGAAACATTGCCCCTTCCGGTTTATGAAGTTTGTAGGGCGTTCCCTTTAATGCGTCGTGGAATTTTTCCACAGCTTTTTCCATTTTCTGTTGATAAAACGGCCGGATTACATTTCGGCTTAAATTGAGTACTTCACCACTTTCAACCATTTCATGTGCCAGCATGGCACCAAAACTTCCGGTGGCAAGGTTCATTATTGCATTCATACCGGACACGGCCTTAATCACATCTTTCCGGGCAACAATTATTCCTGTCCTTGCAGCGGGGAGACCTAGTTTTGACAGAGAAAGGCAGACAATAATATTTTCATTCCAGACGGGTTTGGCCTCTGTATAGATAATGCCCGGAAAAGGAACACCGTAGGCGTTATCCAGAATAAGTGGAATATCATGTTGACGAGCAAGAATATCGAGTTTTGCGATTTCATCGTCGGTGAGCACATTTCCAGTGGGATTAGTCGGACGGGAAACACAGAGAGCCCCGGTTTCCTCCCCTATGCACATATTGTCAAAATCAACGTGATATTTGAATAAGTTATCTTCAAGCAGTTCAATACGCGGTCTGGTGGAGACAAAAAAATCATCCTTTGCCCCAAGATCAGCATATCCTATATATTCAGGTGCTAAAGGGAGACGAATTTTTTTGGAACTCCCATCGGGATAGTGACCGCCGAACATATTAAAAAGAAGAAAGAATCCGGCCTGACTCCCGTTGGTTAGGGAAATATTTTCAGGACCAACGTCCCAACCGTATTCACGACGCAACAGGCCTGCCAGGACATCAACAAAATCCTTTTCTCCCTGTGGCGGATCATAGACACCAATCAGTTTTTGAAATGATGCAGTATCATTTGCAAGATACTGTAGCCGTTTCTGAACAACCTCCTGAAATCCGGGGACGTGGCCGGGATTGCCACCTCCCATCATAATCATATCATCACCACCAGTCGCAAGTGCGTTCCCAAGGTCTTCCATAAGACTGAGGATACCTGCTCCACTGGTAAACTGTTCACCAAATTCTGATAACTTCATACTCAACACTCCTTAACTCAAGCAACAATTCCACCACCTGAACTCCCAGAACCAGTTGGTTTCTGATCGGAAGGATTTTTACTTTTAAAGAACTGACATTCGATTCCCGATGAAGAGAAGACAAGAGAAGCAGGATTCTGTGCAGACTTAAACCCCATCGCTCTGCATCCAAAAGGATTTGCAGGCTCATAGGTCACAAAATAATAGAAACACTTTATACAAATCGGACGCCCTTCCATTCCATACCATCAAGCAAATGAGAAATTTTCTCTTTCATAAAAAAATATTTTGCTAGACTATCATTTTTTTCCCAATGATCAAAGTAACAAATAGTGAAACCACTCCTCCAAGAAACATTAAAATCCCAACCGCCAGAATTCCCATACTGATTGAATACAGGTCGCCGACAAAACCTATAAGTGCAGGCATTAATCCGCCTCCAATCAAAAATGCAAGTGGTAGACAGAGGGAGACTGAAATATTGCCATATTTAGCAGAACCAAGTTTTGTTAATACTGCAAATCCTGCAGGGAAAAAACAAACAGCGATAATGGGTTGTGCAACTACCAATACAATCAACCAAAAGCCATCTCCTGCCACTCCCATACACGCTGTAAGAATTCCGCTGAGACATAACACCAGAGTTATAACAAGTTCATTTCCGATTTTGTCCGCAAGCCATCCTCCAAAAAGAGGCATTATAATTGATGCTATTCGTGACAAAACAAGAAGCGTGTTGGCCTCCCCCGGATCCATACCATGATCATTGACCAGAAATAGAGGTGCCATTGCATAGACACCAAGGGTTGAACAGATGGCAAGTGAGAACAGCGCAACCAGCCCCCAGAAGACAGGCATCCTGAAAAATGTAATGGCAATACTCATATCGGGAGCACTTCCCTTTTCACTGCTACCGTGAGAACTCAGACCATACAGAATACCGGTCACAATAATAACAGTGCCAAGAAATGCCAAACCATAGCGCCACTGGCCATAGTGAAGAAAAAGATCACTAATAAGTGGTGCTGCAACAAATCCTAAATTAGGAGCAAGCTCATGGATTGCCATTCCCCTGGCTAGATAGGCCGATGGAACCAGACTACAAATGGTCGCAAGGCCTGACGGAAAATAGAGACCGGCTCCTAACCCTAAAACAAAAAGTCCAAGCTGCAGGGTGAAAAGAGTTGAGCAGCTGCCAAGCAGAAACAAGGCCCCGCCCAGAGCAAGGCTTGATAGGACAATGCACCGTTTATGACTAATTCTGGAAGAGACATACCCGGATGAAAGAATGGAAAGAAAGTACCCGACAGAAATACAAAGAAAGAATGATCCGGATTGAGCATGATCAAGCTTCATCTCCTCTTCAATAAGAGGCAGAAGCGGAGAAAAAATAACCCTGGAAGTAAAATTAAGAAAAAACAGGCCGGTAAGAAAGATAAGCCCGCTCATGGCCCGGGAAAGAGAAGAGGACTTCATCGTAAATTGCTGGAAAAATCAGTCACAAACCCTCCGTTTCCAGATTTCCATCCATAACCTACCATAGGCCATGGCAGCAGGTGAACCGGGTTTTGACAGGGCGACGGGGGCACGGGTAATTCCCATTTTTTCAACATCGGCAAGATAGGGTACAAGCGTTCTGAAAAAAACCTTTTTCTTTCTATAATTTCTTACCGTATCCGCATGCATATTTTTTCGACGTTCAACCATAGAAAAAAATGCCCGAAGTTGCTTTCGCTCTGCATCGATTTTATCAAAAAATTTCATAAGTTGCGCAAGGGCCCGAATAGAAAGCGTTGTTGGAATGACGGGCATCACCACTTGATCCGAAGCCATAATAATATTTTCAGACAGAAGTGTCATATTGGGGGGACAGTCAAATATCAGGACATCATACTCATCAGCAAGGGTTGCAAATATCTTCTTGAGTTGTTCTCTCTTCTCACCATCGAGTGCCAGATCAAGGTTTCTAAACGAAAAGTGAGCGGGTAAAATATCAAGATTTGGATATTCGGTAGCACAGATAAATTTCTTCAGTTTTCCTTTTAGAAACTGTTTCTTATTAAATTCTCCCTTAATGGAGACCTTGTAATAAAAACTGGCTGCTCCCTGTGGATCCATATCACAGAGCAATGTCCTTTTTCCTCTACAGGAACTGGCATAGGAAAGATTGACGGCGGCAGCAGTTTTACCAACTCCGCCCTTGCTTGAATATAAGGCTATACTATTCACAACCTGCCTCTCTGTCTCTCACATCGCGCTCCAAAGGATAGGTTATGACCTGTAATCTGCATTAATTTTTACATAATCAAGTGAAAAGTCGCAGGTGTACATCTCTTCACAACCAACCCCATCCTTTAAATCAATACGGACTGCTATCTTTTTTTCCTTCAATAATTTGGTGGCAGCCTTTTCAGCTTCTGGTCCCACGGCCAGACCGTTTCGAACAATTACAATATCGCCAAAGGCAATATCAACCTTCTCAGGATCAAAGCGCACACCGGATCGTCCCATGGCTGCAAAAATCCGTCCCCAGTTGGCATCTTCTCCAAAAAAGGCTGTTTTAACCAGGGGAGAATTAGCAACAGTTCGTGCAATCTGTTCAGCGTCGGATTCTCCACGAGCCCCGCAAACACGAATCGTTATACACTTGCTGGCACCTTCACCGTCATTCACTATCTGCAAAGCAAGTTCTTTTAAAACCTCTTCAAGAGTATCCTGAAAGGCCTGTTTGTCAATCGGATTATCTTCATCAATCCAGGCATTTGTAGCCGTCCCATTTGCCATCACCAGGACCATATCATTGGTACTGGTATCACCATCTACGGTGATACGATTGAAAGTTCTGTTTGTTGCCTGAGTTAATGAATCCTGCAGTTCCGGAAAACATATCTGAGCATCGGTAATCACAAAAGAGAGCATGGTGGCCATATTGGGCATTATCATACCAGCCCCCTTTGCCATGCCCATAAATTGTACTTTATGCTTCCCAATAGTCGCGGTTCGGGTAACAACCTTAGGGACAGTATCAGTGGTCATTATAGCATTGGCCACATCATCAAAGTTATTTTCTCCGAGCCCTTGCACAAGTTTATCCATTGAGGTTCGAAAGGCATTCACATTCAACTGCTCGCCTATAACACCAGTGGATGAAAGCAGAACCATATTATCGTCAATTTTTAAGCAAGAAGAGAGCAGAGAGCTGGTTGCCATGGCAGCTGCCATCCCCTTCTCTCCGGTACAGGCGTTTGCACAGCCGCTATTTACAAGAATTGCTTGTGCACGACCCTGCTTTAGACGATTCACATCGATAACCACAGGGGCTGCTTTTACTTGATTTTGAGTAAAGACCCCAGCAGTTACAGCGGGAACATTACTATAGATAAGACCCAGATCGAGTCGATCACTGTAGCGAATTCCTGCAGCAACAGCAGACGTTAAGAATCCCTTAATTTTCATTATACCTTTTCCTCATTTATATGATTCGATTAAGTTCGCCACATTACCATTCTCAATAATGATAATGCCAGAGAAAAATATGTCCTTTTACATTTTTAAAGGAGCAGAGTAGATTTATACAGAGGAAACTTTAACGAACGCATTATACACAAACTTTCTCCCACAACAGATATTATGGCCCCAGACGATCTCCATTGGACTGTCCACATTTTCACCATACTCATTCCGGTAGCCGACCTGCTCCTACGACTCGGCCTGTCAGTCAGAGTCATCATGCGCAAACGCCAATATGGTGTAACCCTTGCGTGGCTGGTCGTCATTCTGCTTCTGCCCTTTGCTGGTTCAATCATTTATCTCTTTTTTGGAGAAAACAGAATAGGTGAAACCAGAGCCAAACGTGCTCAGGAATCTCTTAATCACTATCGAAAATGGCTGGAATCTCTTCCGACCATAGCACCGGTCAACTGGGAACAACTCAGTTCCGAGCTCAAGCCCATCCATCACCAAGCTAATAAGTTAATAGGCATTCCAGCAATGGATGGAAACCATCTCGAACTGATTGAAGAACCAGAAAAGATCATGCGAGCCATCATAAAAGATATTGATGCTGCCCGCTCGACCTGCCATCTTCAGTTTTATATATGGGCCGAGGGGGGTACCGCTGACGATGTTGTTACTGCAGTTATACGAGCAGCAAAACGTGGCGTTACCTGTAGAATTCTTATTGATTCCATCGGTTCAAAAAAATTCTTTAACAGTAATAAATTTAAGGAATTGGAGGCTGCTGGCGTTAAAATCGAAGAAGAACTCCCAGCTGGTTTTATTAAGGCATTTTTTGTTCGGGTGGATATCAGGAATCATCGTAAAATTGTAGTTATCGATGGAGAAATTGCTTATACCGGAAGCCAGAACATGGTTGATCCTCATTTTTTCAAGCAAGATTCTGGGGTAGGCCAGTGGGTCGATATTATGGTTCGCATCCAGGGCCCTGTTGTTGAAGCACTTGCCGGGACATTTATCAGTGACTGGTTTCTTGAAACAGACAGTGAGGCGGTGCGCTCCCGTTCACTTGATCAGGATATCAAATATGTCAGGGATATGGCAGATATTATCCATCAGCCAATGAAGGGCGACATTCCTATTCAACTCGTGCCGTCGGGTCCTGGATTTTCTCCCGATGCCATACATAACCTGTTGCTCACCACCATCTATGCCTCCCGCAGAAATATTACCCTCACCACCCCATATTTTGTACCTGACGAATCCATACTTACCGCCTTACAATCCGCAGCCCAACGTGGAGTAGATGTACGCATCATCGTTCCTGAAAAAAATGACTCGAAACTTGTCCATTATGCGAGCTGGGCACGGTATGAAGATATGACAAAAAACGGCGTCTCGGTTCTCCTATTCCAGGGTGGTCTGCTCCATTCAAAAACCATCACTGTTGACGATAATTTTTCACTTTTTGGCTCAGTAAATCTCGATATGCGAAGCTTCTGGCTCAACTTTGAGGCAACACTTTTCATATACAACCAATCGTTCACCAGAGAACTACGAGACGTTCAGTCCTGTTACGAAAGTCAGGCCAGACAGCTTCAACCTGAAGATTTTAAAAATCGTTCCATAATGCAGAAATTTTTTGAAAATGCCTCCCTCATCATTGGACCACTTCTGTAACCGTGACGATGAAAATCCTTCTCCTTTCTGATATTCACGCTAATTTCCCGGCACTTCGAGCTGTAATGGATTTCTTTGTAACAAGTCACTTCGATGCAATTTGTAACTGTGGTGATTCGCTGGTTTACGGACCATTTCCCAATGAAACGCTTTATTGGCTACAGACGCATAATGTCCATTCCATTGTGGGCAACACGGACATAAAAGTGAAAAAACTCCTCCAGGGAAAGACATTCAAAAAGCCCAGTAAACCAGAAAAACGCATCATGTATGAATGGACAGCTAAACATCTCGATGCCAGTTCAAAAAAGTATCTCCTGACACTTAAAAAAACAGGAAAACTAAATATTGGTGGCTTATCAATAGGCCTCTTTCATGGAAGTCCTGCAAACCGTAATGAATTCCTTTTTCCAGACACTCCAAAAGAACGTTTTAGAGAGCTGGCAAATCAGAACTCCAGCGACATTATCATTTGTGGCCACTCCCACACTCCCTTTCACCAGCAAACAAGCAGTACCCATTTTATTAATCCAGGAAGTATTGGGCGAATGTTTGACTCTAACCCAGCTGCATCCTGCGCTGTTCTCTGCATCAACAACAAAGAGGTTAAAATAGATTTTCACAGAATCCGTTGGCCTATCAAACTAATGGCCCAGGCTTTACAATTTTATAACCTCCCTGCTATTTATCTGGACATGTATAAATCGGGAAGAAAACTCAATTAATAGTTGATGTTCAAATTTGTTGCTGATACCATTCTATTTAAGACTAACCTTTTCATACGTGACGTGCCCAATGCCTCCTCCCAAAAAAAAGAAATCTTCAACTATTGAACATCAGGGAAGTACCGCGACAATCCGCAAGCTTGTTCATAAACTCGACAAGAACTTTAAATCTCAACCACCGAGCGAAAAAAGTCAGAAAATTCTCTCAATTTTAAAAGATAACCATAAAGAAGAAATTGTAGAATCCGCCCTGCTTAAATATTACAATTCTGAAGAACTGAAGCCATATCAGGCGGAGCTCATCAAGATGCAGTCGCACCTTGAACGGACCGGAAAAAAGATGATTATCCTCTTTGATGGACGGGATGCCTCCGGAAAAGGTGGTACGATTCGTAGAGTTGCACGATATATGAACGAAAAGCGCTATCGGATTGAAGCCCTTGGCAAGCCCAATGATACCCAAAAAACTGAACTGCATATGAAGCGCTATATCGAACGATTTCCCCACGCAGGAGAAATCGTTATGTTCGACAGAAGCTGGTATAACCGCGCCATGGTTGAGCCAGTCATGGGATTTTGTACAACTGCGCAATATCGCCGATTCTTAAGAAAAGTTACATCCTACGAACAGAACTTCATCCTCGATGCGGGAAGAACTGTTCTCCTCAAGCTTTATTTTTCAGTGAGTAAAGAGGAACAGGCCAGACGTTTTGAAAGAAGGAAAAATGACCCGCTACGCCAATGGAAACTCAGTGAAGTTGATCTCCAGGCGCAGGAGCTCTGGGATGAATTCACCGAGAAGAAAAAAATCCTCCTTCAAAAAACCCATACCAAACAGTCGAAGTGGTCGATAATTCGCTCGGACGACAAGCACCTTGCCCGTCGTGAAACCATGAAATTAATCCTTAGTTCAGTCAAATATCGTGGCCGTAGCCGCAGTCTTGATTTTGATATTGATCCGAACACCGTTATTTCAGGATCCCGCGAAGTGAAAATTATGAAAAAGCAGAAGAAACAATTTGGTAACCCATTGGCTTAAGGAGAGACAGATGTCAGACAAAAATAAGAAGAATAAAAAAGAAGAAGCAAAGCTTATCGCTTGTAAAAAATTCAAACTGCTTGAAGGAACTGCTCTAAAGAACAAAGACCGTAAAGACGGTAAAGGAAAGACTGCAATATTCGTAAAAGACTGGCACCTTGAGTATGAAGAAGAACTCAGAATACTCCAGATAGAGTTGATGAAGTTGCAGAAGCATATGCAGGCTAGTGGTGAGCGTATTCTTGCCATATTTGAAGGTCGTGACGCCGCAGGAAAGGGTGGAACAATAAAACGAATCAGCGCAAATCTTAATCCTAGAAACACCAGAGTTACTGCCTTAACGAAGCCAAACGAAACCGAGATGACACAGTGGTATTTTCAGCGCTACACACCACATCTTCCTGCCGCAGGTGAAATCGTTCTTTTTGATCGTAGCTGGTACAATCGTGCCATGGTTGAGCCAGTAATGAAATTCTGTACAGATGAGCAGAACAAACGTTTCCTAAAAGACGTTCCCATGCTTGAAGAACTCCTCGTTAAAGACGGAATTAAACTCTTTAAATTCTATTTTTCTGTTTCAAAAGATGTCCAGAAGGAACGTTTTGATGCCAGAAAGACAGATCCATTGAAGCAGTATAAACTCTCTCCCGTTGACAATCTGGCCCAGAAATATTGGGATTTATACTCTGTACGAAAGTTTCAGATGCTTTCCGAGACAAACAGGACACTTTCCCCCTGGACCATCATCCGTTCCGATGTGAAGAAAAAAGCCAGAATTAACTGCATTAAGCACCTTCTTTCCAATGTGGAGTACGAAGGGAAGCTCTCCCCCAAGCACCTGAAAGCTGACCCTGAGATTATAATATCCGGAATCGATGAGCTTCAGGATATGCAGCAAAACATTATGAACCCAGGAAAACTTCACGGTTAAACCGTAACTTTTACCGATAGAAAATCATGGCAGAAGGACTTCGCTGGAAATCCGAATACACTGTTCATAACGAATTAATTGACTTTCAACATCGCTACCTCTTTGAACTCTGTAACGGACTGAAGTCACTTCAGGGAAACGGTGAGAACAGACTTTCAATTGAACAGGCGCTAGGAGGACTGCAGGATTATGTTGAATTACATTTTCGGGAAGAAGAGAAGCTTTACAGATCTCGTCCGGACTTCACGGAACATCAAAAAATTCATCAAACGTTTATTCGTGAAACAGAACAGTTTGCTGCAGACTTCAAAGAAGGAAAGCTCGAGTTGTCAGAACTTGTCACCTTTATCAGCAATTGGATAGTCGAGCATATTACAAAAACTGATATCCGATATTTTCGTGATATGGAGGTAAAGGAGACCGGCTGACTCGTTTTTTTCCTTAAAGTGTTAACACCTTAAATTGCAGTTGTTCAGATTTTATCTTATAATTTTAACGGCAAAAAGGTATCAAATCTGACAGTAGTAAGATAATGATTAAGTGTTTTGTGAAACTGAAGAGCTTCGCACTGGCCATAAGCCGCAGAGAGTTGAAACAGAAAAGGCAGAATCAATTCAATGACTCTGCCTTTGAAGAAGAAGCTTTCAGGAGTGAATTACTTTTTCTTCTTACGAAGCCTGGAACCTGCAAGACCGACTAAACCAGTACCGAAGAGGAGCATTGTTGCTGGTTCTGGTACAGGGTCACCAGCAATAGCGTTCATTGTAATATTATGTGCTTCTGAAACTGCTCCACTCCATGTGCCACCACCGGTATCAGAGCCACTCATGTTAAACCACCACCCAAAGTATGTATGGTAGTTGGCGCCAATGTAGGATAATTTATATTCCGTACCCGCGACCATATCAAAAGTTGTTGTAGAGGTAATATTGAATGCTGCACCGCCCAAAAAATTATCGTCAATAAAAACAGAATGTCCATCGTCACCACCATTTATAAAAGTGACAGTCTGGTCAATTGCTGATGTAATATAAGTATCAAAGACATGAACACTTTGGAAATCTGAACCAGCTCCAGCATCGCCCCAGCTATCATGGCCGTTAACAGACCCAGGACCATAATCACCAGTTACATACCCTTGAAATATAGCATTAGTATAAGGGTCACCGGCTTTGACATAATCAGATGTTCCGCTGGTGATATAGGCAGCAACATCATCATACGAATAGGCCCAAAGGTCCACGGTAGATGCCGGATTGGTTATTATCGACTCAGATTGGATCATCAGAGCAAAGGCAGTTGCTGACATTGCAAACACCGTCATCCCAGCTACTAATCCCACAAATAGTTTTTTCTTCATCCTTTCCTCCTTAATTTAGAGTTCAATAAACAAAAAAAAGCCGAGTCACCCTATCAATTAGGCAACTCGGCTATCTTTACAGACCCGTAGTTTTCCGTCCCTGCTTCTCAACAGGTTTGGCATTTTCTATTAATGATTACTCTCCATACCATATGGGAAATATTCCCACATCGGTAAATATACCTATTTCCCCACAAAAACATAATGATACAATGTCGGACATGTGCAGAAGTCTACTATGTGGAGATTCCAGAAAGGAGTCAGTGGCAAGATTAACGGAAAGCAAAGAGGATGGTGCTTAGATGTTTCCAGATTCTTCTTGAAAAATAGAGAGTGAACGAGACTTAACTGACTGAAAAGTAGGAACTTTAGGCGAACAGTCTATCTATTAAATTCAGTAGAATACACACCGGTTAATATAGCCACGTTGAAGATACTTGTTTCCAAAACCAGATTACAGATTCAATCAAGATCAAGGCAACAACTTCTCAAGACTACTTCGCATATCAGATATGAGGAATGGCTTACTTAGAAAACCGTCCAGTTTGTTGTCTTCACCTTTTTTAAAGGGAAGATCATCCTCAGAATATCCACTATTCAATAAAATTGGTAGAGTGGGATTATTCTCCCTGATTGCTTTTATGGCTTCAATATCATCCATTTCAGGTTAACAAGGATTTTGTAAGGCTCTGTTCTTAAATCATCCCAAAGTATTCCTGCTTCCTCGGCACACAAATCATGCCAAAATATTTCTGCTTCCTCGGTACACTTTTCATCAACGTTAGCACCTGCATTTATCGTCACTTCAAAAATATTTTTTGATAATTGTTCGATTTCACCAAACGATAATTTATATTTCATATTTACCATACCACCCATTTCAAATGAGTTGGTTGTTTTATCTTAATTAACTGTCTTAACAAATTACGATCCGGAAACGTATTAAATCATACCGAGAATGTCTTTGACAGGCTTTGAGAAAAATTTCAGCAGGAAGCCTTGGCAAGCTTAACCTATTTCATGAATGCAGACTTTGAAATGCTTCCTGATTCTTCTCGCTTCCCTAAAATGAATGAGCATTCATTAAAACACGGTCCCAGAAAATTTCATATCAGTATAAATACCTATTTTGCACTTTTATTGAAAATAATTTCATTTCAAGAAAATAGCATCGACAAGATTAACCATTAGGCAAGATGAGCCGGTTGTGATGTTTTCTGATAAGGCCAGATTGAATAGTTCTAGTTGAGAAAGATATTTCTATTTTTGGGAGCAATGTACCATACATGTAATCATTTAGGATTCCATGAATTTGCAGGACTTCCACTGGACATTCACTAATAAATCGTGGCCTTTCCCATATGTTGCAAGTCGACATAACAATCTGAAATAAAGGCTAATCTCCAGAACACCACAGTTCGTTTTCATTATCCTGTAAAATTGCACATCTACATACTCCATTCATTGCCTAGTGAACTCAAACAGGCATCTCCCAAATCAAGAAATGGAAATGTTACGAATAAATTCTCGACTACTTTTTTCTCGCCTTTCTCCATGGGACATGATTCACTATTTTAAACGATTCCTTTTACTCAACATTCTAAACCACTCTGCCATGACCACACTTGAACAAACAAACACTTCTCCAGCATGCCACAAATGGAATTTTATACAACTAGGTGGCTTTGATCAGATAAAACTCGAAACTGGAGCCGATTTGATGGCTCTGGGACAGCTCGATCAAAAACTATGGGCTGCCTTGAGTTGCCCAACAAGCGGCCTTGAATTTGACGAAAAAACTCTTGAACTAATCGATACAGACGGGGATGGACGCATTCGGGTACCGGAAATTATTGCCGCCGTACAATGGGCGGGAACCCTCCTCAAGAATCCTGATGACCTGATAAAAGGTGCTAGTGCCCTGCCGCTCTCAGCCATTGACGATGGTAGTGATGAAGGAAAAGCTGTTCTAGCATCTGCCAGAGAAATTTTAAAAAATCTAGATAAGGCAGATGCAACAGAAATAACCTCTGTTGACACCGCAGATACAGCAAAAATCTTTGCAAAAACAAAATTTAACGGTGATGGCATTATCCCTGTGAATTCTGCCGATGATGAGAACACACAAAGTATTATTCAGGATATCATGGCCTGCACAGGATCCGAAGAAGACCGCTGTGGAATGCCTGGAGTATCGCTGGAAAAGGTGGATACGTTCTTTGCCGAGGCACAGGACTATTCCGATTGGTGGCAAATAGCAGATAACGATGCCAGCCAAATCCTTCCCTATGGTGATGCAACTGCTGATGCTGCAACTGTTTTTCTTGCGATCAAGCCAAAAGTAGATGATTATTTTACACGTTGTCGTCTGGTAGAATTTGATCCGGATGCCGTTGATGCATTAACTCCATCCAACGAAGCCTATCAAGCACTCTCTCTAAAAGATCTTTCAAATTCAGGCGAAGGTGCTGAAGATATGGTTGCATTCCCTTTAGCAAGCATTGACGCCGATAAGGCATTGCCACTGAATACGGGAGTAAACCCTGTATGGAGGAAAACAGTAGGACAACTGTCTTCGGAGATTATAACACCTCTGTTGGGAGCAAAAAGCAACCTTACTGTAAATGACTGGGAACAAATCAGCACAAACTTCTCTGCCTATGAAAATTGGCTCGGCAACAAAAAAGGAATGCTTGTTGAACCACTTGGGATTGAACGGGTTCGAGAACTGCTAGCAAATGGCAGCAAAGAGGTGATTACCGTTCTCATCGCTAAGGATCAGGCTCTAGAGCCTGAGGCAAATGCTGTTTCATCGGTGGATAAACTCATTCGTTATTCCCGGGATCTTTACTCGCTAGTAAATAATTTTGTTTCATTTTACGATTTCTATACCAAGGATACAACCGCCGTCTTTCAGGCTGGAACCCTTTATCTGGATGCTCGTAGTTGTGAGCTTTGCGTAAAAGTAAACGATACCAATAAACACAGTGCTCTTGCTCAGTTGAGCAGAACCTATCTTGCGTATTGTGATTGTGTTCGCAAGGAAAGTGTTCAAAAAATGACGATTGTCGCCGCCATAACCAACGGCAGTTCCGATAACCTTAGAATCGGTCGTAACGGCATCTTTTATGATAGAAAAGGGCGGGACTGGGATGCAACTATTGTCAAATTAATTGAGCATCCGATCAGCGTCAGACAAGCTTTTTGGTCACCCTATAAACAGATTTCACAATTTGTTTCAGAGCAGTTACAAAAGATATCTGTGGCTCAAAACAAAAATTTTCAATCGAACATTTCAAAATCCGTCACTGGATCTTTAGGAAAAATAAGCTCAGGAAAGACATCCGCTGCTCAAGGGTTTGATATTGCCAAATTCGCAGGTATCTTTGCTGCCATCGGTCTTGCGCTTGGTGCTATTGGCGCAGCTGTTACCTCGGTGGTTGCAGATTTCTTCAAACTTTCTTGGTGGCAAATGCCTCTTGCCATCATTGCCATACTGCTTATCATTTCCGGTCCTGCCACAATCAGCGGCTACTTTAAGTTGCGCAGACGTAATCTTGGCCCCATTCTTGACGCCTGCGGCTGGGCTGTGAACACTCGCGCCATAATCAATATTCCTTTTGGAGCTTCTCTTACCCGTACAGCCATATTCCCGCCAAATTCAACCCGTTCCACAAATGACCCGTACGCCCTGAAAAAGAACCATTGGAGACGCTACGGTTTACTACTGATAGTATTTATATTGTCCTCTGTATTGATAGATCAGTTCTGTCTCAGGAAATGGGATAAATGGAACACTTTTGAGGAAAAGACGATTCAGATGATACAAAGCAATCCTGTTACGGGTGTCTTGAAAAATAAATAGGAAATTTGGGATCAGGTCTGCTCTTGGCTTCTAGTTTCATTTCATATAATCATTTATTCTGGAGACAGAACAATTTGCTGTGGATTTCAAAGAAGGAAAGCTCGAGTTGCCAGAACTTGCCTCGTTCATCAGCCATTTTTGTCTGTTCATTCCTGCGGAAGCGGGTATCTGGAGGGGCGGCACGAAACTGGATCCCCGCCTCCGCGGGGATGACACATCGTTCATTTGTAATGATTATGTTTTATCAGCGTATTACGTCTCAAATATTTGATGTTGGCTGAGTTTTATACGTAATTAGAAATTCTTTTGCGTAACACTCAAAATGGGTTTTGGAGAACGTCCCCAAAACCCATTTTACCCTGTAAGTACTATACGTTATTGCTTGTCAGCTTGGCTTACCGCAACATTTCTTAAATTTCTTCCCAGACCCGCACGAACAGGGCGAATTCCGTCCAACCTTCTCCCCATCTCTTTTTGCCGGCTTAACGGCGCCGGACACTTCTCCAGCCGGACCTTTATTCAGTTGGGCTCCAGCCTGCTCTAACGATTGACGCTCACGTCTCTCGGCTTCAAGACGCTCAACGTCATCCTCCTGCATAACTCTTGCACGCATTAATGTTGAGACAGTCTGCTGTTTAACCGTTTCAACCATATGAATAAAGAGTTTGTAGCCTTCTTTTTTATATTCATCCAGTGGTTTCTTCTGTCCATATCCTCGCAGTCCAATCCCCTGCTTGAGATGATCCATCGACAGGAGATGATCTTTCCAATGGGTATCTACGGTCTGCAGCAGAATAACCCGCTCCAAATGCCGTTGGGTATCGATACCATTAAATTCTTCCTGTACCTGATATCGAGATTTGGCAACTTCTGTAATTTTTTCTCGGAAACCATCCGCATCCATCCCGGAACGCTCTTCATCAGTCCAGTTGGTTTTTACGTGAAAATGTTCAAGAATTTCTTCTTCAAACCCATCCCAGTTCCAATCCTCCGATGCAAGTCGGGAATTTGAAAACTGTGTAACCACCGACTCGATCTGCTCCCCAAGCATATCATTCACAACCTCAACAAGATTTTCCCCGGAAAGAACTTCACGACGCTGACGATAAATAACCTCACGCTGTTTGTTCATTACATCATCATATTCAAGTAGATGTTTACGGATATCAAAGTTGTGCCCCTCCACCTTCTTCTGGGCATTTTCAATGGCCCTTGAAATCAAGTTATGCTCGATGGGATCATCCTCTTCCATACCCAGCTTATCCATGATTCCTGAGATTCTTCCAGAACCAAAAATACGCAACAAATCATCTTCCAGCGACAGAAAGAACCGTGAAGAACCAAAATCGCCCTGACGACCGGACCTGCCGCGTAACTGGTTATCAATTCGTCTTGATTCATGCCGTGAGGTTCCTAAAATATGAAGTCCCCCAGCATCTTTTGATTCCTGACTGAGCTTAATATCAGTTCCACGTCCAGCCATATTGGTGGCGATGGTTACCTTTCCATATTGTCCAGCATCGGCAATAATTTCAGCCTCCCTATCATGCTGTTTAGCGTTCAGGACTTCATGGGCAACCTTTTCTTTTTTAAGCAGTCTGGAAATCTTCTCAGATACATCAATTGAAACGGTACCAACCAGTACCGGCTGCCCTTTTTCATGGAGATCCTTAATTTCACGGACTATAGCACGATCTTTAGCATCAATATTTTTATAGATGACATCGGCAAAATCCTTACGCACCATTGGCATATTGGTGGGCATAATGACAACATCAAGGTCATAAATATTTTTAAACTCAGCGGCCTCGGTATCAGCGGTTCCGGTCATTCCTGAAAGCTTGTCATACATTCTGAAATAATTCTGAAAAGTAATGGAGGCAAGTGTTTGATTTTCCTTTTCTATCTTAACATGCTCCTTTGCTTCCAATGCCTGATGTAATCCATCACTGTACCGTCTGCCTTCCATGGTTCGACCAGTGAATTCATCTACAATGACAACCTCTCCATTCTTCACAATATAGTCTATATCGCGTTGAAAAAGAGTATGGGCTTTTAATGCCTGGTTCAGATGATGTAACTGTTCAATGGAATCCGGTTCATAGAGGTTGTCAACTTCAAGCAACTCCTCACCAAGTGCAATTCCTTCTTCAGTGAGGGCCACCTGTTTTTCCTTCTCATCGACCAAATAGTGCTCTTCTGCCTTAAAGGCGGGCATGATTTTGTCAACAGTTCCATACATCTCGGTCGACATCTCTGCTGGTCCCGAGATAATAAGCGGGGTTCGTGCCTCATCAATAAGAATTGAATCGACTTCATCCACGATGGCAAAATTAAAACCGCGCTGACAAAAATCGCTCAGTTCAAACTTCATATTGTCACGAAGATAATCAAAGCCAAATTCATTATTCGTGCCATAGGTCACATCAGCGCCATACGCCTCACGTCTCTCATCATCGGGCATATCATGAATAATCTTGCCAACTGACATACCGAGCGAATTATAGACCTTTCCCATCCAGTCAGCATCACGGGATGCCAGGTAATCATTGACAGTAACCAGGTGTACACCTTTACCGGATAATGCATTCAGATAGACAGGGAGCGTTGAGGTCAGTGTTTTCCCCTCACCGGTTTTCATTTCAGCAATTCGTCCCTGATGCAGAATAACACCACCAATCAACTGGACATCATAATGACGTTCACCAAGAACACGCTTGCCAGCCTCACGCATTGTTGCAAATGCTTCTGGAAGAATATCATCCAGCGGTTCCCCCTTGGCAATACGCTCACGGAACTCCACAGTCCTGGCTGCAAGCTGTGCATCATCAAGCGATGAGACACTGCTCTCTAGTTCATTAATTCTTATTACTATTGGCTTTATCTGCTTAAGTACCCGATCATTTCTACTGCCGAATACCTTTGTTAACGCTTTACCTATCATAGTTACAATTCACTCTATTATTTGGATTATAGAAAATTATAAAACTTCAGAGACAGTACACTGCAAAGCCTCTTCATCGCAGTCTGGAAACTTTGGACAATTCAGACAGTCACTCCAGATTTTATGGGGCAGTCTGTTTTTATCAGTGTCTTTAAAGCCCTGTTTTCTGAAAAAGCCAGCCTGATACGTCAGTGTGAAAACCGTTTTAATGTCAAACTGAGCTGCCTCTTCCAGGCAGGCACGAACAAGCTTTTTCCCAATATTTTTTCCCTGGGCGTTTTCCTTTACAGCAAGCGATCTAATTTCAGCAAGATCTTCCCATATTATATTTAACGCACAAACACCAAGAAGAGCACCGTTGGAATCGACATATACCTTAAAATCTCTTAATTTATCATACAGGGAGTTAAAGGATCGTCCGAGTAACTGCCCTTTATCAGCATAGTGATTTAAAAGATGATGTATCGCTTTCACGTCACTCATTTTAGCATTTCGTATCATAACTACCACTGGTGTTTTCTTTGAGATATCCAAGAAAACATTTTAAAACGACTACAAGATTATCTGAAAATTTTCTTTTTCTTACCAGCCTCTAACTGAATAACCTCCAGCACCTGTTTACCTTTGCCACTATCGGAAACGGCAGAGGCAACATTTACACCGGATACGGGTGGATACAGAAACGACTGACCTGCCCAAACGCCAAACAGAAACATCCAGAGAAAAACACAAAAACAGACAACAGCAATACCGGTAATCCCACTTCTAGTAAGTTGAAATTTGACCTTTTTAACCGGTTTCTTCCGTTTCCTGGGAGCCATACACTACTCGTTTTTACTACATCTTTTCCGGAGCAGTCAAGCCAAGCATCTCCAATCCATTCTTGAAGACCTGCTGCAGGGCTGAGATCAGACAGAGGCGGGCATCGGTGACTGATTGATCAACATTTTCAGGATCTATCACTTTGTGTTTGTTATAATAACTATGCCACTCCCCTGCAAGCTCCATCAGGAAAAAGATAGCCCGGTGAGGAGCGAGATCAAGTGCAGCAGATTCTATCGCAACAGGAAAGGAGGCAATGCGTTTTAACAACTGTAACTCTTCAGGTTCTTTCAAAAGAGACAGATCAGCACCTGTGACACTCACGTCCTGCATACCGGATTCTTTAGCTCGTCGTAAAATAGAACAAAGGCGGGCATGGCCGTACTGTACATAATAGACTGGATTGTCTTTCTCTTCACTTGTTGCAAGATCCAGATCAAACTCAAGCTGACTATCTGCCTTTCGCATCATAAAGTAAAAACGGGCGACATCGGTACCCACCAAATCGAGCAACTCATCAACGGTGACAAATGTTGCCTTACGAGTGGACATCTTTACCTGCTTCCCATTTCGGGTAAGTGTTACAAATTGATGCAGAACCACCGTTACCTTTTTTGAGTCATAGCCAAGGGCTTCAAGCCCGGCCATAACATCCGGGACGGTTGCGATATGATCCGAGCCAAAAACATCAATCATCCAATCGAAATTCCGTTTAAACTTCTCTCGATGATAGGCAATATCCGGTAACCTGTAGGTCGGTTCACCAGTATTTTTAATAATTACCCTGTCCTGTTCATGGCCAAATTCGGTTGTTTTAAACCAGACCGCATCGTCTTTTTCATACACCAGTCCCTTATCACGAAGCTCTTGAACAACGGAATCAATATGTCCATCGTCATAGAGGGAATGCTCATTATAGTAATTGTCAAAGACAATCCCCATTCGTTTAAGAGTAGAAGAGATATCTGCAAAAATCAGCTCTCTTGCCTTCACTGTAAAGGGAAGCACATCGTCATCAGCAACGAGCGTATCACCTTTTTCATCTATAAGAACTTGAGCGATATCCTGAATATACTCCCCTTGGTAGCCATCTTCGGGAAATTCAAATTCTTTATGCTGCAACTCAAGGTAGCGGGCACGAGTGGATTGTCCAAGCACTCGCATCTGTCGCCCAGCATCATTGAAATAGTATTCACGATACACGGAGTGGCCAGTTGCTTCCAGCAACCGTGCTATGGCATCACCAAGAATAGCCTGACGACCATGGCCAATACTTAAAGGACCCGTCGGGTTCGCACTGACAAATTCGACCATGACGTTTTTGCCAGCTCCACAAGTGGAAGTGCCGTAGGAATCACCGGCAGCCAAAACGGGGCCTAATATATCCTGCCATACTTTCTGTTTGAGAAAAATATTTACAAACCCCGGTCCGGCGATCTCGACTTTATCGATAATCTCCGATTGTTCACCAAGTAATTCAACTAAAACTCCGGCAATTGCGCGAGGATTTTTCTTCTCCATTCCGGCCATAACCATGGCCATATTCGTTGAATAGTCTCCCTGCCCTTCCCTTTTGGGGACCTCAACTGAATATTTACCTGCAGCCTTATCTGACCACTTCCCTTCAGCCACGCCTTTAGCAAAGCAGCCATCAACCAGTTTTTGTAAGCCTTCGAGTATCATTCTATATATTTTCTTTCGTTATTATTTCCAAAAAGACAGAGTACCTCGTAGGAGATACTATCCATCCAACCTGCGATTTCATCACCGCTAATGGTATCTTCTTCCTGCGAACCAAGAAGAACCACTTCATCACCTACCTGAACACCTTCAATATGAGAGACATCAACCATACATAGATTCATGCAGATACGACCCATGATTTTTGCCCGTTTTCCATGGATAAGCACCTCACCCTTATTGGAAAGACTCCGTGACAAACCATCTCCATAGCCAACAGGAAGCACTGCAATCTGGGTTTCACAATTCGTAATAAAGGTATGACCATAGCTGATACCTTTACCTGCCGGTACATCTTTTAGCTGTAGCACCCTGGTGGTAAAACTCATAACAGGCTGGAGTTTTTCACCAAGCTCCGACTCTATTCCTGTTACTCCATCCGGGTAATATCCATATAATGAGATTCCTGTACGAACCATATCACAGTGGGTACCTGAAAAATAAAGTATGCCACCTGAATTAGCAGTATGTCGTATCAGTTTCACTTCGTTTTCGGCAGCTGCAAAAAGCTGTTCAAAAACGGAAAATTGCCTTTTGGTATGATTTGATTTCGCCTCGTCCGCTCGGGGAAAATGACTGGCAATACCTGCAAAAACAAGTCCCGGCATATTCTTTAGGGTAGAGACAAATTGCAGTAGCTCTTCAGGAAAAACCCCAAGTCGCGTCATTCCACAATCAACCTTAACATGAACATTAATCTCTCTGTTCAAACGTACAGCTTCGATTGATAATGCACGGGCACATTCAAGATTGTATAGTACAGGGGTCAGGTCATATTCAAATAAAAGAGAAGCCTCTGCTGGATCAAAGCCAAGGAAAAGGAAAATTTCCCCTTGTATCCCGGAACTCCGTAACGCTATACCTTCACAGGTTTCCGCCACACCAAAGTAAGAGCAGCCGATGGCTGACAATACACGAGCGGTTTCCAGCATGCCATGACCATAAGCATTGGCCTTGACCATTGCAAGGAATCTCGTATCAGCACCAATACGATTTTTTAAAAGGCGGTAATTATGATGAAGCGCTGACTGACGTATTTCAACCACGTTAAAAGAGTTACTCATATTAATCTAACACTGGTGAACAGCAAGTAAGCCAGTATAAGTACCTTGATGCTACTGTTGCCCCTTCAAGTTCAATAGGACTTAAGGGTTTCTTGTTTTTTATGACAGTATTCATGGAGTAAGACACTAAATGTCCTCACGCTTCTCTTTTTCGGGAAGCACTTTATCGCATTTTTTCCAGGCAATCCAAGCATTTCTTGATAAAAACAGCAGCACCCAACCAATGGACACATAAAAGAGACCGAGAAATTCCTTTGGCAAGGATGAGTTCCGCATCAGACAGCCAGGTTTTGACCGAATAGACGCCGCCGAGACAACGTCCATAACGGGTGACAATAATTCGTGTAATACTTTTCTTTGCAGAACGATCGAGCAAAAAGAGTGACTTCATCATTCCGATAATCAGGCCGGGGAAAACAATCCATAATTGACCTAGAGCGTTTAACCATACGGTTCAACGGGATATAAGAGATCTACCAACAAGGGTCCAGAGAGACGCTGCGACAAGAAGATGAACGGATTTCGAAGCATTTGGTTGTAGTTTTGCTAGTTTTCCAGCCATGGAGATTTGATTACCCTATAAATAGAACAAGCCCATCCTCCCCGAAGGGAGAATGGGCTTGCATCAAACCGAGTTCTAAATGACTTAGACTTCAGTTACGGTGATAGCGCCTTCAGGACAAACTTCAACGCAGGTCTCACAACCAAGACACTCGTCTTCTTCAACAACTTCAGCTTTACCGTCTACCATCTCGTAAACCTGAGCAGGACATGCATTAACACATTCTTCATCACCAGCACATTTGTCTTTGTCTACTATTACTTCCCAAGCCATAACAACCTCCTAAAATAATTATAAAAATAAAATAAAGATACAAAAAGTATCTATCTCAGTCTCCATAAGCATCAGCGCATTTTGGAACACCTTTTTCGTGTATAGATCAATTAATTCACCACCTGTATTTTGTCAAGTATAATAATTCCATTTATCGGCAATTAATCCTATATTCAAAAAGCCACTAACTTCTTATAAAATCGACGCTCCTGTGGTATGAAAAAGATTGACCGCAATCACATCTGTCTTATATTGTAATTTCCCAATTAAATCCCCGATTAAGTAATTCAAAAAGAGATCACACAATGGTAAAAAAAGCACAATCTGAAAAAAAACTTAAACATAAAAAATTAGTGGCTGAAAAGAACGAAGAAGCGATGGTGGAGGGAATCCTCGAAGGCAGTCCCGATGGCATCGGAGTTGTCATTGTTCGTCTAGAGTGCGGCTGTAAAAAAATGGCTGCCGTAGCCATAGATGGAGAGCCAGCTTCCAAGCTTATCATTTATCGAGATCAGTCCGAAAGTATTTGTGACCAGTGTAAAAAAGATGATGGCGATTTTATGCGAGTGACTGAAGCATTTATCCACTGGAGTAAACCGGAGCCCAGCGACAGTCAGAAAGAGAAAATATCTGCCAAGGTGCTCGGAACGACCCCCGCGGTAAACTAATATCCAGAAGTGCTGCAGAGTTTTGCAGCACTTCTAATTAACTAGAACATTCTCCCTCTTGTTTTACTTCTCAGAACCTATCCCGGCTCTATTCCAGTAAGTTTAATTGATTGACAAACAGAAAATATTATCGCACTTTAAAGTAGTCTATTTAGGCATTAAATGTTAGTTTCAAAATATTACATATAAAACTAGTGCACTTTTTTATCCTGAGGAAAACATCATGGGCTCAACAGCAAAAATCATTTACAGCAGTGTTTTAGCAATTCTTGTCGTCTTCTTATTTCTGATTTTTTATATGCAGAAAAGTGCTCAACTGGTGCTCGACAAACAGGAAATCCAGGATACAGTTGCACAAAAAGAGCTTGCAATTACTACGATTCAGCAGGCACTTCAAGAGACGACTACTCAGGTTGACAATGCGACAAACAGCGTAATTCCTGAACTCACAAGTAATCTTGCTGCCGCTGAAAAGGAAACGACCGCACTGCAGCAGGAACAAAAGGCACTCCAGGAAAAGCTGGATCAAAAAATAGCAGAAGGTGACAAACAGTTAACTGAATTCACTCAGCTGCAAGACCAGTACAAAGAGCAGAACAGTGCTCTTTCTGACACCAAAGACGAAATTACATCTCTGCAGGAAGAAAATACATCCCTGCAGGCACAGACCCAGAAGGTGGTTTCAAATCAGAATGCTACCCAGACACTCCTCGAACAAAAACAGGAACAGTTACAGCAACTCAACGCTGCCGGTCATGAAAAGGACCAAGCTATAGCATTTTACAGCGACAAGCTTGAAACCACGGAAGAAACACTTAAGCTTGTACAAACAGAAGATGCCACCCGGACAATGAATCTTTCTCTTGTCCTCGATGAATTGGCCCTCAAAACACAGCTTCTGGCAAAACTCCAAGACCAATCTGGACAAACCACCGGAGTAACAGTTCAGCCCGACACTTCTCAATCCACCGCTGTTTCTGAAATAAACGCCCTTATTGTAAAGATGAATCAGGAAGCAACCCCCATTGCTCCTGATTCTAATGAACTTCAAAGTGCTGTTGACAAAATCAGTGAACTTGAGCTCAGTAACACTAATTTACAATCATATATCAATGAGCAGAGCGCACGCATACAAAGCCTGCTCAGCGATCTTCAAAACAATGATACTAATTTTATTGCCTTGCAGGAAGACCTCTCTCATCAGCAGATAGACAACGAGATTCTGAGAAAAGAACTTGACGAACTGTCACTTATGGAAGAAGAGGCGGGTAATGCCCTTACTCAGCTGCAGATTCTTCTTACAGACAGAGAAAATGAGATTGAACAAGTAATAACAGAGAGTCAGGAAACAATTATTCCACTTGTAGAAAAAATCGAAGCTCTTGACCTTCAGCTCACGGAATTCCAGGGCAACAACGTACAACTCACAGAAACCATAGCTCTTTTGGAAACCAATCTTAGCGAATCACAGACAGCAAATGAAACATTGAGCAATGAGCTTGAACCTGCCAAGGCAGCTCTTGAAGAATCGACTGGTGCTCTTTCTCAACACCAGGACGAACTAGACGGGCTCAATGCCAAAAACGTAGAATTGCAAACCGATAATGATCAATTATCAGAGCAAGTGCTAGCACTACAGTCTACCATTGATGAACAGAACAGCGCCAAAGAGACTGTGCAGAGTGAACTCGAGGCACAACTGGCAGCATCGGCATCCTCTCTTCTAACGGTACAGGATGGGTCTGATACTCTTAAAAATGAACTAGAACAACTCTCCGTAACCGCAGCTGAAAAGGATACAGTCATCCAGGAACTGACAGAAAAAATTGCGGCTGACAACAGTGACGAACAGTTACAGAAAAACACACTGTTAGTAGAAGAGATTGCGGCTGCTAAAGTGCTGTCTGATAGCATAGGTGCTGAGCACGCTAGCCTTCTCGCCGAGAAAGAGAGTATCATCCAAGATCTCACAACCGAGCTTAACGCAAGTAAAGAAGCAGAGGCCAGCGAAACACAAATTCAGGAGATTGCTCTTCTTACCGAAGCTGCTGCTGCCACAAAACTTGCTTTGGAGGAGCAGGCAGCAATGCTGAGCTCAACTCAACAACAATTCGCAGATCTTGAACTCAAGAACAAAGAACTGGTAACAACTCTTGGTGACAATCAGAGTACGCTTACAAAAAGCCAGGAAGAGCTTAGTACCCTGACAGCTGAAAGAGACCAGCTTTTGCTTATGACCAGCGACAGTGATAAAGATGGTGTTTCCGATGCAGATGATACCTGTCCTGATACAGTTCCAGGTGCAGAGGTTAATGTCCAGGGGTGCGAAGAGGATAAGGACAATGATGGCCTGGTCAATCGACTCGACCTTTGTCCAGGTACTGCCTCCGGAACTGAAATTGACAGTGCCGGCTGTTCTGCTGAGCAGACAACAATAATTCTGGAAGGGATCAGCTTTCAGTTTGGCACAGCTGAGCTGACGGAAGATGCTCACTCTGCCCTCAACAGTATCGCAGCTATTCTTCAAAATAATTCCGAAATCCTGATGGAAGTCGCCGGACATACCGACTCTATTGGAGAGGAAAATGCCAATCTCCAGTTGTCCACCCTCCGCGCTCAATCAGTACTCGAATATCTTGTATCCCAGGGTGTTACTACCGATCGTCTCCAGGCAAAAGGATATGGCGCAAACGAACCCGTTGCTGATAACACAACGAAGGAAGGTCGTGCCCAAAACCGAAGAGTTGAACTCAAAAGGATTGACACAACCACTCCAGTACAGAAAACGGAAGAGACATAAGTACCTCAATGATGTAGGCCTTAAGGCCATAAAGACAGCCGGGTGCAACAAGGGTTTAGAAAACAGCAATGCTGACAAACCTTTTTAAACATTGGACATACCGTGTATTCGCTCCCGGCGCTTTACTGCGAACAACCTACGAATCCTTCCAGGATCTGCTGATCTTTGACAGTCGCTGTCATGAGATAATGGCAGACCTGGAGAGCCTCTATTACCAAGGAAATAGAGAGGATTTTTGCAAAATTTTCCACAAGTATAGCGCTCTTGCTGAAAACGTTGAAGGAATGGTACTCAGCCTTCAACGTATGGCTCCAGGAGCCTATGCTGACCTTCCAGCCTATTTTAATAAATTCAATTTTTACGCTCAATTTTTTTTCGCCCCCCCCGAATTACACTTTGGCGAACCTTTTGTTCTGCCCCTAAACAGTAGCGAACTCTCAACGGACCTTGCCGGCGCAAAATCATGTAATCTGGCTAAACTCCAACACAGTCTTGGCCTGAAAATCCCGCAGGGATACGTTGTCACCACCAACAGTTTCGCCTACTTCCTCGAGTATAACAATCTTCGCCCTGCCATTAATACATTACTTGCTCAAACAGATATTACATCTCTTAGAAATCTGTCTCAAATATCCTCTCAAATAACAAAACTCATTCAAACGGCAGAAATCCCTCCTGAGATTCTTGAGGCGATCCTCGGTGCACAAACAGGCATGCAGGAAAAACATGGCGCTGATATTCTCTTTGCAGTTCGAAGCAGCGCTATCAGCGAAGATGGTCAATGCTCCTTTGCCGGACAGTACTCAAGTTATCTCAATGTCAGCGCAGATAAAGTAGTCACTGCGTATATCGATGTGCTGTGCAGTAAATACAGCCCTGAAGCTCTACTATACCGGATAAACTGCGGACTCAGTGATGAGGAAACGGTGATGGCAGCTCTGGTTCTGATCATGATCCCCCCAGTTTCGGCAGGAGTTGTCTACACAACAGACCCATCTGGGAAAGAAGCTAATAGGCTTTACATTCATGCAACCCCTGGCCTTGGAGATACCGTTGTTAGTGGACAGGTAATACCAGACCTCTTTACTGTTGATAAAAACACAAGCCAACTTGCAGATCCTACAAACACTGGCACAACTCCCCTCACAAACGCCCAAATTCATGATCTCAGCGAAAAATCGCTTCTTATAGAACAACATTTCAATTCCCCTCAGGATATTGAGTGGGCCTTAGACCATGATGGCTCCATTGTTTTTCTCCAGAGCAGGGAACTGCACATTTTTGACACAAAAGAAAAGAGAGTGGAGCAAAGCTATAGTTCCCATGCCTCTCTATTATTTCAAAGTGGTGTTATGGCCGCATCTGGCAGCACCTGTGCAAAAGCCTGGGTTCTTGATTCAACCCATCCTCTCGAGGAAATGGAACAGGGCGCTATCCTGGTTATTAAGGAGACACTGCCTAGCTATGTCCGTGCACTGCACCGGGCAAGTGGTGTTATTGCACAGCTTGGGAGCAGTGCTGGACATTTTGCAACGGTGTGTAGAGAATTTTCCGTTCCTCTTCTTCTTGGTGTAGGAGTTGATATTGAACGCATACACCATGGTGACTTAATCACCCTTACAGCCGATAAACGTACCGTCTCCTTGGGAAACCATTCGGCCACCAAAAAGAAACTCCCTCCCTATAAAAAAGATAAAGATCTGCCGTTTTTCAGAAAACTGCACAGAGTACTTGATTTTATCACCCCTCTGAAACTGGTGGACCCGCAGTCGATTGATTTTGTCCCGGAATCCTGTCGCTCACTCCATGATATTATCCGCTTTTCTCATGAAATGGCTATTCAGAGTATGTTCTCCATCGGTAATCGTTGCGGTACCATCAAAGGCGGGAAAAAGAAATTACAGACGGAATTGCCCTTTGAAGTATTCCTTGTTGATGTAGATGGCGGGATGGATCCAGCTGCTGGCAGCCAAACCTCCATCGACCTGGATTTAATCCGTTCAACGCCCTTTAAAGCGCTGTGGCGTGGCTTCAGCCATCCTGACATCCATTGGGGGGATAAGACCTATTACAACTGGAAAAGCTATGACCAGATGGCAATGAGTGATGCTTTTGCCTTTCAATCGGATAAAGATTCTGCAAGTTATGCAGTACTTGGAAAAGATTACTTGAATATTAACATCCGTTTTGGATATCATTTTACAGTAATCGATGCACTTTGCGAAAAAGGGTTCACAACGAATTACTGCGGGATGCGCTTTGCAGGAGGTGGTGGTGATTTTGAAGGACGGGAGCTTCGTATTCTTTTTTTAAGAACTGTTCTGGATCGACTCGGCTTTGATGTTACAATCAAGGGTGATCTACTCGATGCTAAAACCAGTGGTATCTCCGCAGATGTTCTCCTTGAGCGTATAGAATCATTAGGAAAGCTTCTTGGAGTGAGTAAACAGATGGATATGCACTTCAAAGACATGACGATGGTGGAACTGCAGGTTGAAAACTTTTTCAAAAGCCCGAGTTCCTGACACAATTAGATACCTTATACCTCAATAGTCCGATTGGCATTTACCATGGCATATCAAATTACCTGGATCACCAGCCACCTCGCAGTAGGACATGCCCCAATGTCCTATAAGGAACTGGAATCCATTAAAGAACAGGGGATCCATGCCATTGTTAATCTTTGCGCGGAATTTAGTGACCTCCATGAGATCGAGGAACAGGCAGGATTTGAGGTCTACTATCTGCCGATCCACGATGAGTGTGCACCGGAAATGGAGGCGATGGAAAAAGCTCTGCACTGGTTTGACGAATCAATTTATCTTAAAAAGAAGGTTCTGGTGCACTGCCGTCATGGTATCGGACGTACGGGAACCTTTGTGTCAGCCTACCTTTTACGACGTGGACTCGGTCTGAAGCTTACTGAAAAAGCCTTGAAAAAGACACGTGCCACACCAACAAATTACAGTCAATGGAAGCTACTAAAAAAGTATGGCAAAAAGCAGCGTCCCCTCAGCGCTCGGCAAGCAAGTATCCAGGATACAAACACCGTTGATTTGACACCATTTTTCATTGAATACCAGGCAGCTATAGAGAAGGTTGCCACCGTGGAAGGCCTTGCTGATAACTGCTGGATTAAGGATGAACAATGCTGCCATGAATATTTTGAGATACAACTTATTGAAGCCGTTTTTATCAGTCATAATATGAACCTCTCTCTCACAAGTCTGGCACGGGAGACCGTCATTCATTCAGCAGCAGCCCAGGCACTGCAGTTTAAAAATACAAAGACTTTTACAAGCTGTCCGCTTTCCCAAAACAATTGTTGTTGCCTTATAGCAAGCGAACGACCGGTTCACTGCAGGAGTCTTCAAGACAACAGTGATAGAAAAGAAATCAGTTCAGCAATCGACTCACTTTCAAGAGATGTCTTTTTTGCACTCACAGGTTCATTTCCACCGCAAAAACAACTTACTTTTTCGATACTGGACACCATCTCAGGAAAATTTGTGCAGTATTACTTTCAGGAAATGTTGAAGATATCGGGAAAAAGCTAGATGAAAGAAACCAAAAAACACAAAATGCGACTCCTTATTGTTGATGATGAACAGGATCTTCTCAATCTTCTGAAAAAAGTACTGTCAAAAAAATGCGATTGTGAAATCTCACTGGCCGGAAGCGTCAGTAAAGCTGAGGATATCATAAAAGCCTGGAAACCGGATGTCGTTCTCACGGATATCATAATACCGGAAAGCGATGGTCTCCAGCTTCTGGATTTTATACAAAAAACAGACTCAAGTATTTCAACAATAATTATGACAGGTTACGCAACGGTTGAGATGGCTGTAAAGGCGCTCAAGAATGGTGCCTATGATTTTTTTGAAAAACCTTTTGATAATGACAAAATAAGTAGGGTTGTCACGCGGGCCATGGAAAGGACTAAACTACTTAAAGAAAATCAGAGATTGCAGCAGCAGGTCATCAACAATAGTAAATCCACCGAATTCGTTGGTCAATCAAAGGCCCTTCGCCAAGCTGTGGATCTACTCACCCGTTTTGGACAGAGTGATGCAACACTTCTTATTCGTGGTGAATCCGGCACAGGAAAGGAAGTTGCGGCCCGTACCGTACACATGGCCTCCAAACGTGCTTCAAAAAAAATGATCACAGTGAACTGCCCGGCCCTACCTGAGCAGATCCTCGAAAGCGAACTTTTTGGCTACTGCAAAGGCGCCTTTACAGGTGCTGACAGCGATAAAGATGGGCTGTTCCTTGAAGCCGAAGGGTCAACTATTCTGCTCGATGAAATTGCCGACATCCCGGTTAGCATACAAACAAAATTGCTTCGTGTCCTTCAGGAGAAGGAGATTCAACCTCTTGGGCAGACAAAGACTATTAAAATAGACGTAAGGGTTCTCGCCTCAACCAATCAAAACCTTGAGGAAAAGATTCAGAAAGGGGAATTCAGGGAAGACCTCTATTATCGTTTAAATGTTATGAACGTTGTTCTCCCCTCCCTCCGTGCAATAAAAGAAGATATCCCTCTTTTGGCCCAGCACTTCCTTAAAATATATGCAACCGAGTACGAACGTGAAGATATGGTATTCAGTAAAGAAGCACTGCAATGTCTTATGAAACAGGTCTGGAAGGGAAATGTCAGAGAGTTTCAAAATATCATTAACAGGGCCGTACTTCTCGCTACTGACAATATTTTAACGGTCAATGATCTAAAAAATGATGAGGGCAGGAACACCTGCGAACCGCAAAGCCCCTCTCTACTCTCACAGGAGTTGAATCAACTCCCCTATAAAATGGCAAAACAGTCCATAGTGTCAGACTTTACAGTTTCCTACCTGACAGATGGCCTTCAGAGCCACAGCGGTAACGTCTCGGCTGCCGCTAAAGCAAGTGGTATGGAAAGACAAGCTTTTCAAAGACTTATGCGCAACCACTCCATTCAATCGATAACGTTCAAAGAATAAACAAGAGCCGCAATAATTTTGTTGCACCGAAACTTTTTTGTCGCAGTAGAACCCACTCCTCTACCATCCCATCCCCGTATTCCAGAAATAAACACCTAGCCCCAACCGTTGCATAACACTGTTTACACGTGATATTGTTGTTTTAATGCCTCGCTTTTCATTTTGGCATTACTTATGCAAATACGATATGCAGATGTGGGCCAACAGATTAATTGAATGATGCAGTCCTAACGCTGTTCTTTCTATATCCGTTGACTTCCATGTGCAGATACTGACAAGAATAATTCTTCTTCACTGCCTCATAAATGTTGCACCGGAGCTAAATGATTCATTTTCGAAAAACAGAAAAGAAGTTCTGTTTGTTCCTCCTTACAGCATTTCTTTTTATTCCGAATCAGGCCCATGCGCTCCAGTCCCACGCCAGCCCTGAAGGGATTTACGTGCATCAGTTGGCCCACATCTTTTTCCTTGCAGCACTCTGCTATCTCTTCTGGGATATTCGTAGAAGTTCTTTTCCCAATAAAGGCTGGCGTTTCCTGCAAATATTCTGCATTTTTATGATATTGTGGAACATTGTTGCCTTTACGGGGCATTGGGTCGGACAGTCCATCGAGGCAAGTCACATTATAAAAGAAGGAGGCTATCTCTCAGCAAAAATAACAGGTCCCATAACCAGTAATAAACTGCTCTATTATTTCACAAAACTTGATCATATATTCAGTGTTCCGGCAATGTTCTTTCTCTATCTGTGTCTGCGTTCTCTTTACTTTGAAATCTGTAAGGAGGAGAAGATATGACGGAACTCAGTATGTTACCTGCCGACATTACCGATATGGCAGGCTCGCTTATTATAATATTTTTCTCTTTTCTTTCACTTCGTTACGCCTACCTATTAACAAAGAAACAACCTGATAATTTCCTTTGGGGCTTTCTCCTCTACTTCTGTATAACCCTCTCCGCTTTTGCCGTTTCCAGAGCAATGGGACATCTTGTCAAACAGGTTTTACTTATCAGTAACAGTGAAGAACAATGGAAAACCCTGGCACCACTGGCTGGCGGATTCAACACACTTCTTATGACCTCCCTTGCGGCAGTAACCATCTATTACCACAAAGGTATCGAAGGCTTTCATGCCATAGAAACAAAGGCAAAAAGTCTTAAATCCACCAATAAAGAACTTCAACAGACCGGAGCTCAACTCCATGAGCTAAATGTCCACCTTGAAGAAATGGTTGAAAGTCGTACCAAGGAACTATCGGTATCCGAAAAGAAGTTCAGAAATTTCTTCATTAATTCAAAGGACATGGTCTATTTCGGCGATGCCGAAAACAGACTCATCAATATGAATGCCTCGGGTTTTGAGATGCTTGGATATTCCTTCGATGACCATCCTGACCTTCAGTTATTGGATATTTTTAATAATGAACATGACCTCGACAACTATTTTGAAGAAATCCTAACAAGGGGCTTCGTTGAAGACCTAGAGCTTGAATTTAAAAAAGCCGATGGCTCCCTGATTTACATCCTGCTTTCCGCAAATGCCATTCATAATGAAAACGATGAATTCACCGGTTGTGAAGGAATCGCCAAGGATCTGACCCGGGTAAAAACCATGATGGCCCAACTCGCATCGAGCGAAAAAATGGCATCCATTGGTCAGATGGCGGCAGGCGTTGCTCATGAGATCAACACACCTCTCAGTGTAATCCTTGGCTATAGCCAGTTATTATTGGATGATTATCCGATAGACACCAACGAAGGGGAAAGTCTTGAGGTCATTGAACGTCAAACCAAAGCGTGCAGAAAGATTGTGGCTGACCTCCTTAAATTTTCAAGGCAGAGTGAGAGTTCAAAAGACAAAGTCTCTCTCAACGAAATTGTGATTGATGTTCTTGCTGTCACCCAACATTCCATGAGTATGGATAATATCGCAGTATATCAAAATCTTAGTCCTGCTCTCGATACCACTATAGGTGACATAGAAAAGCTCCGTCAGGTTTTCATTAATTTTATCCATAATTCCCACCATGCCATGGAAAAACAGGACAGTGGCAAACTCTTTATCTCCACCAGAAACAGCGATGACAGTAAGGAGATAATCGCCACAATTCGTGATACCGGCCATGGTATTCCGGATAGTAATCTCTCTTCAATATTTGATCCGTTTTTCACTACAAAACCCGTTGGTAAAGGGACGGGACTTGGCCTTTCAGTCTCCTACGGAATCATCAAGGAACATGGTGGTAGGATTGAAGTCGAGTCACCTGCCATTGACAGTGATACAGGCGAAAACCTTGGTGGAACCGCGTTTCATGTTGTGCTACCAGCAATATCATACGTGCAGGAAAATTCCAATCAGCAATGTAATCCAGGAGAAACCAATGGCTGAGATCATTACACTCGACGATGTAAAAGATGCCGCAGTACTTATTGGTAAAATTTTAAGAAAATCTGGTCATACGGTCCATGCTTTTACCGAAGAAGAGGACGCAATTACCCACGTTGAGCTCCATAAAACAGATTTGGCTATCCTCGATATAAAATTAAAAAGAATGAATGGCGTTGAGGTTCTTGCCATTCTCAAGAAAATTGATCCTTCAATACGAATTATTATGCTGACTGGCTACCCAACGGCGGAAACGGCCAAGGAGGCTATCAGTCTTGGAGCTGACGAATATTGTATAAAACCAATTGATCGATATAAACTTGAGGAAAAAGTCACCAAAGTTCTCAATCTCAGCAAATAAGTATCTTCAACCAAAAGTACTATTCAAAGGAGGTAATAAGGGCAAACCAACCGAATCAAGAAGAGTCAAGACCAGAATTGACACAAGGGAGCCTGATCATTAGTCGGCTTCTATCCTGATTGAACAAATCTGAAAAGAGGAGAAGTAAAAAAATGATGCAATGTAAAAGGCTGTCAATTTCCTTGATGGTAATTTCTATTTGGCTTTTAGCCTGGCAAAACAGTTCTTTTGCTGGAACTACTATTTCAGCAGAAAAATATAAAGCAGGCGACACAGTTACCATAGAGGGACAGATTGCTCCCGGGCAGGAACTCTATATTGCCATTGCCCAGCAGAAAGAATTTAAGACATCGGATACCGATGGTAAATTTGAAAAAAAGAAGCTTCCAAAATATGGAAAGAAAGTTGGCTTCTCCCCGGACACCTCTATTCCACCTCTTTACTATATGATCACAAGTAATCGTGATGCCTTTGGTAAAGATGTGGACAAGAAATTTGGTGGACCCTCCTTTCTCTTTAAAAAAGGCCAGGGCCTCTACAACACCACCATGTTTAGTTTGAAGAAAAGTTTTGATGATGTGGGTGCCAAAGATATGATGGGACCAATCAAAACTTCCGAACAATGGAATTTTCTGAAGTTTGGCCATGAAAACAAATATGGAATCAACACCGTTGTTAAGGAAGGGAATAAAAAAGGTAAGGTCGTTATTTTTGCCAGAAGTGTTCTTGGTGATTTTGCTCAAACTGGAAATTACTGGGACAAAGGAACCTCACTCAAACTTGACAAAGCAACTGGAAAATTCACCGCCTCTTTTATGTCCTTTCGTCACACTGCTCCCGATACAGCGTTTGATGTCTATGTAAATGGAAGTAAAGATGGATCCTACTCCATTGAAAAGAACGGTTTTTGGCTTGCCAAAGGCTATCGTTACATGAACCCTCTCATCATTATTATTGGAGCGATACTGGTAGGTACCTATTTCTCCATGATCGGTGCTGCTGGTGGTATGCTTATGGGTGCTTTCCAGGCTCTTTTTGTTCAGACCGCAGGTCCTGTTGGTATCAATGCTGCCAACGTGCTTCGTCCTTCAAATATCGCACTCACCCTTTTCTCTCCACTTGGATCATTCTACCGTTTTGCCGTGGTTGAAAAACGTGTCGCCTGGCCTGTGGGACTCTCTTTTGGTGCAGGTATTTTTCTCGGCTCCGTTTGGCTTGGTGGATATGCCACCCAGTACCTTTCCATGAAGGCTTACAAGGAATGGCTCGGTGTGCTCGTTGTGATTATGGGTATTAAAACTCTTATGGAAATGACACCTGGTGCCATGAATAAGAGAAAAAATATCAAGGCAATGACCCAGAAATTTAACGCTGCGGTTAAGGAAGCAAAAGAAACCGGTGGAGCTGTTAAAATGGGTTCCATTGAACCTGTAAAATCAGGGCTGACCGACTACCGCTTTAAATTCTGGGGTGAAGAGTTCCGCATTAATCCACTGCTCTTTGCATTCCTTGGTATTATTGTCGGTATTGCTTCCCGTGCCTTTGGTATTGGCGGTGGTTTCCTGCTCGTTCCCATGATGACCACAATTGCTGCACTTCCCATGTATGTTGCTGTTCCAATATCTCTTATTGGAACCTGCTTTTCCAGTGTTGGTTCCTTTATCGGATATGTCCTGAACGGATATCTTCCAGATATGGTTCTCGCCGGATCAATCATCATTGGTGGATTTGCAGGTGGTATGCTTGGTAGTCGCTGTCAGAAGATGTTCAGTGAGAAAACTCTTAAGATCGTTCTTGCCTGTACATTGTTCTTCCTGTTCTTCCGTTTCCTCAAGATTGAATACTGGATCTAGGAATAACAGATAGAGAAACCATAAAGAAACTGCCTCGACAGTTGTTACAAATGTTGAGGCAGTTCCTGTTAATTCTTTACCGATGGATAGATCATGGAACATTTTTTAGATATCGTATGGGAGTTCCTGTATGGCGCAATACTAGCTTTTGCAGGAATGGTGGATTCTTTGCTTTCTCCTTTGCTCGCCGTCACAGGGCCAGCTTTTATCCTGGTACTGCTAGCCTTCTTAACAGTCTGCTGCACAAAATTTCTTGGCAAGACATGCCGTACCAAACGACACGTTGAACTTGAAAAGGATTTTTATCATTGGCTTGAGATCCGGGAAGAGGCCATGCGTTGTGAAGACAGAGAGATAGGTTCACGCATGGCAAGGAACATAGACCAGGCAAAGCTTAACCGCTGCTATTACGACTATTTTCTTGAAGGCCTGCTGCTCAGTTTTGCCACCATGTATCTGCCAATCTTAATGGTAATGTCCTATGTGAACACCTTTTTCCGTCCTGAACGACTGATAGAACTCACCGGTACGGAATACATTATGCAGTTTGGCTCATCGAACGCAGAACCCATACTGATAGGATCGATATTTTTCTATTTTATGTCGCTTATGTCCTTTTATATCGCCTGGGCCATCCTTAAAAAGGTGATGGAACGCAGAAGGCGCAGCAGAATCATACAAGAACTAGATATCAATCAGGCAATTACAGCCAGATAACCAAAATCATTTTTCTTTTAGTGGAGGAAATTCAAATGAAGAAGTCTGTTTACTCCATGTGCGGGATGTGCACTGTGCGCTGTCCCATTCGTGTGGAGTCAGAAAACAATAAAGTAACGTGGATTGAAGGGAACCAGCATATCCTCGGTGGTGCATTGTGCGCCAAGGGATCTGCAGGTCCAGCCCTTGTGGCCGATCATGAACGTCCACAACAGCCGCTCATCAGAGAGGGTGCTCGTGGTGAAGGTCGATGGCAGAAAGTCAGCTGGCCCACCGCCCTCGATTACATCAGCAACAAATTAAAAAAAATCAAAGCAGAGCATGGCCCGGAATCAGTCGTTCTCTCGTCGAGAGGCGGTCCATGGCAGAATATGTATAAAACCTTTATACATGCCTTTGGCTCTCCAAACTATACCAACCACGACTGCACCTGTGGTCGTAATACCCATCATGCAAGCCTTTCTGTGAATGGTGTGGGACGTAAAGGGTTTATCTATGACATTAAAAATGCCAAACATCTGGTTCTCTTTGGACGAAACATGTTTGCATCACTGCGTATCGGTGAAAACCTGCAGACCATGGATATGCTTGAAAATGGCGGCAAGCTCACCTATGTAGATGTGCGCCAGACCATGACAGGGATTAAAGCGGATCGTTTCTTCCAGGTAAGACCGGGAACGGATTATGCCCTTATTCTTGCTATGATCCATGAACTGATCAAAAGGGATGCGTATGATGCTGAGTTTGTAAAGCAGTACGTATCTGGATTTGATGAACTAGCTTCTTTTGTAGAACAGTATTCACCCGCATGGGCCGCGAAAGAATGTGGTATCAAAGAAAAAGCTATCCTGTCTTTTATTGATGAGATCATTCCGGCTATGCCCAAGGTTATTTTCCATCCCGGCTGGAATCTATCACGTTACAAGGATTCTTTTTACGCATCCCGTGGACTCCATATCTTAAATGTCCTGATGGGCAATATAGAACAGGAAGGTGGACTCCTTATCCCTAAGGGACCAGGCGATTGTGGTATTAAAGGACTCCGGGCACTGGACTGTCCAAAACCTGATATTAAACGTGCAGACGGTGTTGGCTGGAAATATAAACATTTTGACAAAGGCCCAGGTCTTGCGCATCTTTTTTTCGATGCGATGGAAAAAGAGGATCCGTATCCTGTTAAGGCGTGGATCGCAATGCGACACGACCCATTCTCGGGACTGCCAGATCCCAAACGTCAAAAACAATCCTTTGAGCACTGCGATCTTCTGGTGTCCATTGACACCCATTACAGCGAATTTGGCTGGTTTGCAGACGTTATTCTTCCTGAATCAACCTATCTTGAACGTGAAAGCACCATCTGTGTTCAGAAAAGTTTAAAACCCCGCCTTGCCATCCGACAACGAGCAATTGATCCGGAATTTGACACAAAACCGGGTTGGTGGATTTTCAAGCAGCTCGCTGATCGAGTGGACCTTGGCGAGTATTTTCCATACAACACAGCTGAAGAGCTCTGGAACTGGCAACTTGAACCAACGGGATTCTCACTTTCCGACTTTGATGAGAAAGGATTTGTACCACTCACCGATAAAGCGATCATGTACGATCCAAAAAATCTCGAGGGCCAGTTTAAAACCCCATCGGGGAAAATTGAAATTATCAGTAAAAAACTCGACGATGCAGGACTGCCATCTCTTAAAGAGTATGTATCCCCTATTAAACCTCCAAAAGGGATGTTCAGGTTGGTGTATGGACGATCGGCTGTCCATAGTCACGGACACACCACAAATAACCCGTTGCTCTCAGAATTGATGCCTGAAAATATGCTTTGGATTAATAAAAGGGCTGCTAATAAACTTGGTATCGTCGAAGGAGATCTGGTGAATATATCATCGGAAGACGAAAGCTACTCGGGTCCAATGCATGCACATGTCGTTGACTATATCCACCCGGAAGCAGTGTATATGGTTCATGGCTTTGGTAAACAGATTCCGCTGCAGACGCGCTCCTATCATGCCGGGATCAGTGACCAGAAACTGATGACCGGAAAGTTGGATGACTGGGATCAGGCAGGAGGAGCAATTAATCTTTGCGAGTCTTTTGTTTTAGTGCGCCGCAGTGTCCGTAATCCTAAGAGGAGGGTCGAATTATGAACAAATATATGATCTACCTCAACTCCAGAAGATGTATCGGCTGTCACGGATGCGAGGTTCACTGTAAAACCTATAAAGGCCTGCCTGTTGGGCCATTTCTTTGTGAAATTGATCACGAATCACTCACCACAATAAAAGGAGTTCCCAAAACTGAATTTTCTTTTCGATCCTGCTATCATTGCGACGAACCATTCTGTGTGCCTATCTGTCCTACACAGGCCATGATTAAGCGTATGGATGGCATTGTCTATATCGATGAGGAAAAATGCATCGGATGCATGGCCTGTGCCGGAGCATGTCCCTGGACCATTCCGCAGATGAATCCGGAAACTAAAAAGGCTGTAAAGTGTGACTACTGTATGGATCGGGTTGACGAGGGATTAAAACCTGCCTGTGTTACCAAGTGCACAACCCATGCGCTCAAATTTGTCACCTTGCATGAAGTATAATTTCTGGTAAAAATAGGGCTGGATTATCAGGATGTAGTCGAGCTTTACTTTATCCGCCATATAAATGCTTATCTCAAACCTGGGAAAAGAAATGAAAAAAGAAATTGAAATGATTTGTGTTTCGGACCTGGAAGGCTTTGATCGGGACGTTTATGAAGCATCAAAGGTTACCTTGACCAAACATCTAGCAAAATTTGGATGGGAATTTGGAGACTGCGTGGTTGAAAAGGACGATAAGGTCTGGTCCTGCAAACCTGCTGCTATCTGGTTTCTGACGCCTGATCTTGTGTGTCACACCGAGGATTAAAGACAAACGGTCTGTGGAAATACAAGTGCCCTACTTCCGCAGGCCGCCTTCCCCCTTCACGGCGTAACAGCGATTCATAAATCCCTCTACCCACTCGGGTGTCCCAACTGCATGAATATGGGTGTAAAGAGCAAGGACATTATTCCTCATCAGCCCTTCACGCCCCTGAGAAAAGCCAACCCCTCTTGTCATTTTCAATGGCAACTCCGTATGATCCCCCTTCCATTCAAGGATAGTGGAATAGCGAAACTCATGCCCTTTGATCTCAGTACCTTTCCTATAAAAAGGATTATTACCTTCAACCTCAAAAATTGAATATCCATGCGCCTGAGGTTTTTTAGAGAGACCAAAACGAACAGGAAAAACCCCGCTGAGCGGATACACCTCGCCATCAAGTTCTATGGATTCACCGAGATAAATCAACCCGCCACATTCTGCATAAATCGGCAACCCTGCATCGGCGGCAAGTTTTACAGACTCCCGAAAAGAGCTGTTCGCCGCAAGTGCCTTCGCACTGGTTTCAGGGAATCCTCCACCTATATACAGGCCATCAAGTTCTGGAAGCTTCTTTTCTTCCATTGCATTCAGAGGAACCAACTCGGCCCCGGCAAGTTCCAACGCCTCGAGATTTTCTGAATAATAGAATTGAAAAGCCGCATCCATAAGCAACCCTATACGGAGTCTCTGTTTGGACGACTGAGGAGGATCGACTGATATCCTTTTCTCGATGGGAGCCATAATCTCTTGAATACGATCAAGATCAAGATGTTCAGCTGCCGTCTCAGCGAGGAGTTCTATTGCCTCATCGCTGCCTTCGTACTCCTGATGCGGGGTCACTCCAAGGTGGCGCATGGGAAAGATATCACGTTTCATCCGTGGTATCGCACCGAGTACAGGAAGTCCTGTGTATTTTTCTACGGCCTGGGTAACTATGGTCTGGTGCCTTTTGGTACCTATCTGGTTGAGTACAACTCCTCGAATATCCACACGCTCATCAAGTTTCATACAGCCTAGTACCATCGCTGCAACGGTTCGAGTGGTCTTGGTACAGTTTACAACCAGCAACACAGGAAGGTGAAGAGAGAGCGCTAATTCTGCTGTGGAATAGCCGCCGTCTATATTGACACCATCATACAATCCTCGATTTCCCTCCAAGACTATGAAATCAGCTCCTTCACTATGGCTAAGTAAAGAGGATTTTATATTCTCTGCACTCATCAGAAAGGGATCAAGGTTATAGCAGCTTCTTCCGGCAGCAAGCTTCATCCACCCCGCGTCAATATAATCAGGACCTTTTTTAAAGGGAACAACACTCTTCCCCTGCCTGGCAAGAGCAGCCGTTAATCCAACAGAGACCACACTCTTTCCCGATCCTCCGGCAAGACCTGCTACCACAATTCCTTTAGTCATGTTGTGTACTCATTGAGTAATGTTCTTTTCTGCCCTGAAGCTCCCAGGCCCTTGTATAGATCATTTAGCCGATTTTTCAAAATCAACCGGTATTACTTAGTTTATTCAGATTTAATATTGGGTGGAACATAAAAAGGCTCACCATAAAAAGAATCACCCCTTGGTAAGGGGAAGGGGAGCACGCGATGGGAGATTCGATACCCGAAACTCTCTTTCATCCTATTTCTATCTCGAGTTTTCGAAGTGCTTTGATCCTGTCACGTAATGCTGCGGCCTCTTCAAAGGCAAGCTCTTTTGCGGCTGTCTGCATCTCTTTTTCCAATTTTTTAATCTCTTTTTCCAGTTCTTTAATGCTGTAATATACGGGGAGATCCTCGGCAGCAGTGAGTAGTGCATTCCCACGATCGTCTGCTGCCTGATAGCCACTGGCCCGCAGGTGTTTCTGGATACTATCTTTCACTACAGATTTGACAGTTTTGGGAATAATACCATGTTCTTCATTATGTGCTGCCTGGATTATTCGTCTTCGGTCAGTCTCATCCATAGTACGCTGCATGGAACCTGTGATAGCATCACCATAGAGAATAACCATCCCTTCGGAATTTCGTGCAGCACGCCCACAGGTCTGGATAAGCGAACGATCGGAACGAAGAAAACCCTCCTTATCAGCATCGAGGATTGCAACTAGTGACACCTCTGGGATATCAAGTCCTTCCCGCAGGAGATTGATACCGATCAACACATTATACTCACCTTTTCGTAAATTCTGTATTAATTCGACCCGTTCCAGTGTTTTTATATCAGAATGAAGATAGCGTACCTGCACGTCAAGTTTTTCATAGTAATCGGTCAGATCTTCAGCCATTCTTTTTGTAAGAGTGGTGATTAAAACAGCTTCACTGCGAACGGTACGAATCCGTATCTCTTCAAGGAGATCATCCACCTGATTGGATGCCGGACGCACTTCAATTCTCGGATCAAGAAGGCCTGTTGGCCTGATAATCTGATCGACCAATCGCCCCTCAGCCTGTTCTATCTCAAAGGGACCAGGCGTTGCTGAGACATAGACAATCTGATTGATTCGTTGCTGGAACTCCTCAAAACGTAACGGGCGGTTATCCAGTGCTGAAGGAAGCCGAAAGCCATAATGGACCAGGGTTTTCTTCCTCGACCTATCACCATTGTACATACCATTCAGCTGCGGTACACCAATATGGGACTCATCAATAATAAGAAGATAGTCCTCTTCAAAGTAGTCGAGCAGATTCGGAGGAGCCACCCCTGGCTCTTTGCCGGTAAGGTGCCTTGAATAATTTTCAATACCGTTGCAATATCCAAGTTCCTGGATCATCTCTAAATCAAACATGGTTTTCTGCTCAAGGCGCTGCAACTCAACCAGCCTATTTTCCTGATGAAAATAATCCAGCCTCTCCTTGAGTTCTGTTTTGATAGTCTCCACAGCTACCTGCAATCTGTCTTTGCTGGTAACAAAGTGGCTACCAGGAAAAACGGTGTACTCCTGTAGACGTTCAAGAACCACTCCACGGAGAGGATCAATAACAGTTATGGATTCGATGGTATCACCAAAGAATTCAATCCGAATTGCAATCTCCTCTTCATGCACTGGAAAAATATCTATCACATCTCCACGCACCCGGAACGTGCCACGATGAAATGAAACATCATTGCGTTCATAGAGCATAAAGACCAGACGACGCTGTACCTGTTCCGGGGCAAACTCTTCATCGGTTTGCAGAAAGAGGTGCATATTTTTGTATTCTTCCGGCGAACCAAGTCCATAGATGCAGGATACCGAAGCGACAATAATCACATCACGGCGAGTTAACAGGGAACGAGTTGCAGAATGACGCATCTTATCAATGGCATCATTGATAGCTGAATCTTTTTCTATATAGGTATCAGATGTTGGAATATATGCTTCCGGCTGATAATAGTCGTAATAAGAAACAAAGTATTCGACAGCATTATTGGGAAAGAGCTCTTTAAATTCAGAAAACAGCTGGGCAGCAAGAGTCTTATTAGGAGCAATGATAAGAGTTGGTCTCTGTACTTCTGCAATGACAGAGGCCATGGTAAAGGTTTTACCCGATCCGGTCACACCAAGAAGGACCTGGCTCTTTGCTCCCGACGTAATTCCACGAATAAGTGTTGCTATCGCTTCCGGCTGATCTCCGGAAGCTTTATAAGGAGCTATAAGTTCAAAGGGTTTTTCCATGTATTTTCACTTACACTATTTCATGACGTCTGGCAAATAAAGAGATGGATAAATACTATAACATCCAGCAGCACTCCAACTACGTCTTTTTTTACCTCCTCGAATAGCATTAGTATGCTTCGGAGGCCCAAATAAACGAATTCGAAGTACGGAGTCTACGCTTACCTGGAGTCTACGCTTACCTGGAGTCTACGCTTACCTGGAGTCTACGCTTACCTGGAGTCTACGCTTACCTGGAGTCTACGCTTACCTGGAGTCTTCGCTTACCCGGAGTCTTCGCTTACCCGGAGTCTTCGCTTACCCGGAGTCTTCGCTTACCCGGAGTCTTCGCTTACCTGCTAAACAATTATACTCCAAGAGTACTTCCTTCGGGGCGCATTCAGAGTTGAGGGTATTTTTTTGCCCTCGCTGAATAGTTACTAAATGCTTTGACTTTAAGTAAGTCCTTTTGTTATCCTTATTGTAATGGTGCTCTGGCTCACAAAAGCTGTCACCACAAATCAAGTAATTCTGAATTATTTGTAAACTCAACTGGTTAATGTCTACACAGGGCAATTATACTGACTTACTTATTGTTTACCAGTGTTAGTTGTAATACTGTTTTGTTAGTAACGTTTTCCTGGAGCAAGAAAGAATTGGATAAGATTTCAGTAATTATTATCGATGATCATCCTGTTATTCGTCACGGAGTCACCTCTGTTTTAAAAAAACAATCCGATATGATTGTGGTTGGAGAGTCTGAGGCAGCAGCCTCCGCACTCCCTCTGATAAAAAGTTTGCAACCTGATGTGGTAATTCTTGATATTACCATGGCTGGTATTAGCGGAATTGACCTGATTCCATATATCAAAGCCCTTTCTGAAAAGACCAATATCATCATCTACTCCATGCACCAAAATCATGATAATATTTTCCGGTCATTTAATGCTGGTGCAAAGGGATATGTATTAAAAGCCGATGAAATAAAAGACCTTCTTACCGCTGTTCGTGAAGTTATGCTTGGTAATATTTTCCTCAGTCGTTCCCTTCCCCAAAACTTCACAGAACAGATGCTAAACGGCAAAGGCGAGCAAGGTGTTCTCTCTGTCCTCTCCCCCCGGGAACATGAAATTGCAAATCTCCTTGCTCAGGGTATGACCCCCGATGAGATAGGTGAGGTGCTCTTTATCAGCCCCAAGACCGTACGCGTTCACCGTACCAACATTATGCATAAACTCAACTGTGGACGATCAAATGAACTTCTCTTGTTATTACGGGATTGTTTCCCGCAATAACTCGCAGCCCCTTGTCTTCACAGTTCAATTACTGTATTGAATTATTTTCAAAGAGAAGATATCCCGATCCCTGCCCAACATCATGACCGCTCTCTCTGCTTTTAAGGGAGAGAACGAACACACCACTGGACAGGTATTGCTGTTCCCTGGCAAAATCCATCACGAGCGATGCCAGATCAGATGCACCTTCGTCTATTGATTGTCTATATGCAAAATCATTATCATACCACCTGATCTCGCAAAAAAGAGTCATAGAAACTCTCTGCTCATCAATATTTTCTGCAACACCGTGGATAACAAACATTTCACTCGTCTCTTCAACGAATTCCGTTCCACAGAAGAGCTCTATTCTCGCACTGCCTTTAGAGTCGAACCCAGACCCCTTACCGCACTTAAACAGATGCGTCTGAATCAGAAGCGGTTGATTCTTGTTAAACCATTTTGCTACAAGTACATCCTTTATCAGAGACAATGATTGTTCCGAGTCTTTGTGTTTCATATCGCCCACCAATATGCAATCCATCTTTTACTTAATACTAGAAATGAAGAATCGATTTTACCTCCAGCTCACTTCAATTCATCTTAAAGCTGGTCTCCCGACCAAAAACAAGAAACCCTCTTCCCTGGCCAAGGTCCTCCTTCGCTCCATCTTTATCTTTTTGATACAGATGTACACTGAATACTGAGTCGGAAAGTTGTTCAGCTTTTCTACCAAATTTCAGCCAGAGAGAATTTTCGACAATTGCTTTCTTATTCTCTCGCTTCAATGAAACCTTTTTTGAAGAATACGAGTTTAATAATAAGAACAGAGTAAAGGACTCCTGTTGTTTGAAAGTGTTTTCAACCACCCCTGAAACCGTAATCTCTAATTTACCATCCAATTCGACCACATCTTCAAAATCAATTTTTGTTCTTAACATACCTTCTGAGCCAGTATAATTTGCATTGTCTATAAGAAAATCTTTCGATTCAACAATGATTTCCATATCATGTTTTTCTAGCGAAATGGCAAGGAGTTCACCCACCATGTCAAAAACGGCTAATTCTTCGTTACCTGATACAATCTCAACATTCTGTTTACATTCTGTTAAAAGTTCCATCATATCCAATCCTCATTTTGAGTTTTACTTTAAGTTGGATTTAATATAGGTTCTTATTGACCTTCGTGCTTGGCAGTTTACGCCTATGTTTTGGCAGTTTATGCCACACTACTACGATAATTTCATTTTTTGCCAGAGAGTCCATTATGTATTTAACAAAATTAGCGAGTATCCAGCTTGTACTCTGGAAAATGCTGGAACATTATGGAAAAGATCCAGAACCGGTATTTAAACAGGTACATTTGAATCCAGAGTTGATGCACCAACCTGGCGAGCGATATTCTCTAAATAAAATACGTGATTTATGGGAAGAGATGGCAAGGAGGATAGATGACCCCTGCTTTGGGCTCACTGCTGCCACCTGCTGGCACCCATCCCACTTTGGGACAATGGGCTACGCCATGTTGGTCAGCAAAAGCCTTCGAGTTACCCTCAAGAGACTACTACGATTCCACAGGGTAATATCCGATGCTAATTTTGGTGAACTCCACGAGGACAAAAAGACAAACAGTCTTGTCTTTACGCTTAAATACCATGACGAATCTCCATATTCATATGGACGCGAAGATGCTGCACTTGCCTGGATAATGAGTATTTTACGAGTGAACTATCATCAGGATTTCGCACCGGTTTCCGTCGAACTGACTCATAGTAAACCTGAATGCAGTGGCCAGTATTATAAATTTTTCCAGGCCCCGGTCTCTTTTGATTCTCCAAACTGTCGTCTGTCGCTCTCACTCGACGTTGTAGACCAGATACTTTCAAGCAGTAATGAAATACTGGCAGAATTTGGGGATCAAGCAATGACTGCATACGTGGCCTCACTCGATAAAGGAACAGAAATCACCCATATCAAAAAAATAATGGTTGCCAATATGCCTTCCGGGAAGGTGACGGTGGAGCAGGTTGCAGAAGAACTAGGAATCAGCGGCAGAAAACTACAACGGATTCTGCAGGAAAAAGGAACGACATACCTTACAATATTGAATGATACACGTATGGATATAGCAAAAAGCTATATTCGGAATCAAAATATGGACCTCACTGAAGTAGCATTTCTGCTTGGATTTGCAGAGTTATCTACTTTCTCACGCTCATTTAAACGGTGGACGGGTAAATCCCCCATACAATTTCGAAAAGCCGCATAATATCGTAACGTCAGCAGCACTCCAACTACGTCCGTTTTTGCCTCCTCGAAGAGCATGAATATGAGTATGCTCCGAGCCCAAAATAAACGAACTTGAAGCACACAGTCTGCGCTTACCTGCTAAAGTTCAGAATTAAGGGTAATGAGGTGCTCTCGTTGAATAGTTAGCTAGTATTTTTGAATAAAAAAAAATCCCGTTTCTCCACAGAAGAGATAACAGGATTTTTCAATTTTCCGTCTAACGACAGATAATACTTACTACAACTACTGAAGTTCTAATTAATCGCTTCAGAAAGTTTGGAGCCAGCTTTGAATTTAGCTACATTCTTAGCTGGAATATCGATGGTTTTACCGGTCTGAGGATTTCTTCCCTTACGAGCCTCACGTTTTGAAACAGAAAAAGTACCAAAACCTACCAAAGTAACTTTGTCGCCATTCTTCAAGGTCTCAGCGATGGCTGCGAGAGTACTGTTCAGCGCTTTTTCTGCTGCTGCTTTTGAAATGTCTGCGGCACCTGCAATATTCTCTACTAATTCCTTTTTGTTCATGGATCCCTCCCGGAAAACTACTTTTCTGATTAAACAGGACACAGACAGATCTGCACCCCTCATCTCTTCTATATTTCTTTAATAAAAGCATGGTTGATTGTCAAAAGAAAAAAAAGAAAAACCGGCTTTTAGAAACTATTATAGATTTCTCTACAACCCTTTATTATTATAGTGGATCCTGCAAATGAGACAGTATGTTAAGGTGTATTTCCAATCAAAAGGAGACGCCGAATGGGAAGAAAGAAATACAGCAAGGAATTGAAGGCCCAAATAGCCTTAGACGCCATCAAGGGC
>Ga0208901_1000067_pt1 | contig 69181 bp, 61 predicted proteins | sample AntAceMetag02UKF_FD_184764 | JGI IMG/M metagenome (GOLD analysis project Ga0208901, IMG submission 184764) | Saline lake microbial communities from Ace Lake, Antarctica - Antarctic Ace Lake Metagenome 02UKF (SPAdes) (version 2) | ecosystem: Environmental > Aquatic > Non-marine Saline and...
ACCAGACCGCTCGTCCAAGCCATGGGCCTGTTAGACAACGTAATCGAAACAAATGGTACACCACGTCCGGAACTTGCGGAGGCATTTTATCTGAAAGCGGAGCTTTTCAGCCGAATCGGACAGGGAGAGGCCCTTCTCCCCGCGTATATAAAGATTATTGAACAGTTTCCGGATGTACAAGACTGGTCTGACAGAGCGGTAAACGGGGTCCTGGACGTAAACCTCTCACAGCAGGACAGGAACCAAAAAGCCCGAATACAGTTGCTGGCCCGCATTGCCAGGGAATACAAGGTAAAACTACCCGGACTGGCCATCGGCGCCTGGAACCGCATGGGAGACCTTTATTTTGCCGCTGGAGAGTGGGCAGGGGCAAAAGCAGCCTACAGACAGGTGATCGAACAGTTCCCGGAAAACACCGCACAAACGGCTGCAGCCAGACTGGCCTTAGCCGAAATCCTTTACCGTGAAGAGATGTTCAGCCAGGCCCTTGATCTTTATGAAAATGAAATGACCTCAAGGCCCTATCAGGACCGTCTCTATGAACTGGCCCGGGAAGGCTACGTCCGTAAGTCCCTTGCCGCAGCCGATTTCCTTTTTGCCCTGGGAGAAGTTCCCGCAGCACAAAAGATCTATGCCGACCTGATCCGCGAAGACGATTCCCTCCTCCAGGCCCACAGGGGCTATATCAAGTGTGCCGCAGCAAGGAAGCAGATCAGAAAAATACAGGAGGGATATCGAGCCCGCACGGTCAAAAACCCGGAAGACACCACGGGCCTTTACTGCCTAGGTCTCAGTCTGACCTACGAAGGGGACAAAAAATCCCTGGAAGAGGCACAAGCCCTTATCAGGAAGGCTATCGAAATAGATGGTCAGGTCGCCTATTTTCACCAGACCTCCGGCTATATTTCAGAGGTCCTGGAAACCGTTTACGGGTTGCCTGGCGGGCTTGAAGCGGCCATGGAGGCCTACCAGAAAGCCTACTTCCTCAATGATCAGGAAAAAGATCCGGTCAACGGAGCAAACCTCTCCCTGAATCTCGGCAATATCCATTTTCTCCTCGGGCAATTTCCCGATGCCTTTGAAAACTATTCCCGACGGTTAGCATCAGGGGCGCCCTTTGACAATGAAGACACGGAAATTCTGTTTTATCGCCGGTTAGGGGAAGCAGCCTTCCAGATACGGGAACGCCAACAGCCGGTCCAGGCCTATGCAAATGCCCTCGCGTTGATCGAAAAAAGGATCGATCCCAGGCGTTCCTCCGAGATCGCGGGAAAAATGACCAGCCGGATTTTTGACAGGATCCTGACTCCGGCCTTGAAAAACCCCGATCTGGCAGAAAAAGCCCAGGGCATAGCCCTGCGCCAGACAGAAATAAACCGAAGGCTTTTTGATGCCACAGGAAGTCCCAGGGCCATTCCACCCGATCCACAATGGGATGTTTACAGAAAGAACATGGAATCCATTCTCTCTGACCAGGAAAATCTGATTCGAGAACTCCCCTCCCTGATCCCCGAAAACCCGTCTGAAACAACGGATGACCTGCTCTATATGTCTGCAAGGGCACGGGATACCCTCCGCTATCCGGAAAAGATGGTCAGGATGAAAGCAGAAATGCAGGATCGTCTGGGATTGGCATACCAGGAAGAAAGGCAATGGAAACCGGCTCGCGAGGCATTCGAAAAGGCTTATGTTCTTAACGAAGGACTCGGACTTGTAGAGAACCTGTCCGTAAACAGGCGTTCCATGGCCTATTGTGCCTATATGGAGGCCGAAACTCTCTCTGGCAATAAACGAAAAGAGATGCTCGAAAAGGCCTATGACGGATTTCAACTGGTGATCGCGCTGGTGCGGAAATACGGTGTGCCAAACAGAAAAGACGAGAACCGGGGTCTGAAAAAAAAGCAGGAAAAAAAAGGACTCATCAGTCTTGATTTGGACATTTCCCTGGATTCTGTTGACACGACGCAGGCCATGCACGGATTCTCCCGGGACCAGGAAGAAAGGTTGGCTGAAGCCTTCATGGCCCGAATAAAAACGGAACTGGGGCAGCTGGAACCGGCAGAATCGGCCATCAAGAAACAATTGAACCATTATCCTGTGAATGTCCCGGTCCCTGACAAAGACCTGTTCGGGGTATCCCTTCTTCAACATCGGGCAGGACACCTGGCCTATGCAGAGCGGAAACCGGTGGTAGCCTTCGGCCGCTTTGACCGCTCCGCCCAGATGTCGATCCGCATGAAGAACCCGGTGAGCGCCGCTTTGAACATGGTCAACATGGCCCAAACGCTCGCAGCCATTCCCCAAGATTTTTCTGAATGGATGAGATTCTATTCCCGGTTCATCATTCGGGACAAAGAAACAACGGAACTCCTGGAGCAGTTTCCAGCGGTTCTGGACCCTCTGGTTATTCCATCCTACCACAATGCTCTGGGCGTATATCACCTGGCCCTCAGTCCGGAAAAGGATGCGTCCTCACTGACAGCGACCATCAGGCAGGAGAGAGCAGGAGAAATGGCTGCAATCCATTTCTTGCGGGGAATAGCCTATTTGGAGAAAGGACCTGTATCGGGCAGCAGAAACGCCCTGGCTCTTCTCTCGGCCCTTTATCTCAACATGGCAGAGATGACTGTACAATGGGACAAGCCCGACCATTCCCGAAAATACCTGGCAGAAGCCTTGCAGACCGCACGGGAAGGACTGCTCCCCCGGTACGAGTGGCGTGCCCTTGCCGGCCTTGGAAAACTGAAAGAAGCCCTGGTGGTTTTGAGCAGGGTTCCCATTACAGGCGCGGGATGCGGATCCGGTGAAATCACAGAAACATTCGCTCCCCTGGTATATGGTCTGATCGATCGGGAAGAGGCGGAAGAGGCTTTCAATCTACTGGAAAGGCTGTCTGAAATCGAAAGGGTGCACCGTCTCAAACCTCTGGTTCTGGGCCATATCACCACGAGGGAAAAAGAACGCTTGGTTCGGACCTATCCCAGACTGATGGAAATAAAACGGCTGGCCCTTAACTACAGCAAAGCAGAGAAAACCGATAAACCAACACTGCTTGAACGTCTTTCCCAGGAAAGGGAAATAGCAGAGGGAGAAATCGGCGCAAGCTGGGAACAACTTCCCTCCATCGCCCGGATCTCCACCTCGGAGGGAATCAGAGAATGGTTTGTGATCCTTCTCGGGATGGCTTTTCACGGGGAAGAATTAGCGAACAGGGCCGTGGAAAAGGGAGCGGGAGAGGAAAAAAAGAAACTTACCGAACAGTGCAACCAGCTGGTCAACCAGGTCCGGAATGCTTTCAAAAAAGGAAAATCCGAGGCGTCAAAGGAAGGGAACAGGGAAATACTTTGTCTGCTTGGCCCCGACCCCATAGAGGCCATCGATCTGATGGAAAGCCTGCCGGAAGGAGCAACCTGTCTCCGCCTCATCCCCGGAAGACCGGCAGGCTCTGAAAAAATGGCATTTTCCGTAACCCAGGAGGACCTGGAAGTGGCGCCGTTTCGTCCTGATCAATCGCCTTCAGATCCCGCCTCCGGGTCATTAACCATAGTGACCCTGGAAGAACCATCCAGACTTGCGGACAGGACAGGCCAGCCTGTTGCCCTCAGTGCAACGCATCTGGTTCGCTCAATATGGAACAGAAAACCTTTCAAACGACGCGTCCTGGCACTTCCTTCCAGGGCTGGGCTTCCGGAATTCTATACCGTGAAAGACCTGCCCAAAAGCGAGGTTAAGTCCCAGATTGCCGATGCCCTTCTTGGGGAGAATATCCTTCTTTTTGACACCCCCGTATACCTGGCAGGGACAGTACCCACCCGTCCCGGTGAAACCCCCTTGACAACTATGGCTATGGGCCTGGACCAGGGCAGAGCTTTTCCCCTGATCCTCCTGTCCGGCCGCATCGACCAGGTCTCGCTCATCATGCTTCCCGAGGCACCATTGGAAAACGCCTATCTGCTGGGGCATCTCTTTTCCCTCCTGGGCGCCCCTACTCTGTTGCTTCCAGCAAATTCAGGCAAACAATCTCCGCCCGTGGATCGTTTCATGAAGGCCCTTGAAAAGACTTCGGTAAACCAGGCGCTCCGGATATCCCGGGAACTGGACCAGGGCACCGATAAGCTTGAGCAAAAGCCCTCCCCTTCCACCTCCCCCGGCGACTGGATGCTTCTGGGCTATTGGGGCATGACTCCCGAAGAAGCCACGCTCTTTGCGAAAAAGCATTTTGCCCAATACGTCAAGAATGGGATAAGAGAGTTCAATGAAAAGCATCCCTTGAAAGCATTATCCCTTTTTGAAAATGCCCTGAATATTACCGATGAAATAAGCGCTTTCATAAAATACATCCCCAAACTTCATGAATATTCACGGGAAAGCGCCTATGGGGCTGAAAAGTTTTCGAGGGCGGAATTCCATGCCCGCAATCTCGTAGAGATCCTGGAGATTGAAAAACCCGATACCAAAGAATATGCCCAGGCATTGATCAAACAGGGACTTATTCTGGCCCGGATGGAAAAATACGAGCAATCGGTCCCCGCCCTGGAAGAAGGCGCTGAAATTCTGGCGGACCTGGAACTGGAAAACGAACAGATCTCCGCGGTGAACGATCTCGCCATCGTCCTTGAAAATGCGACAGATTACGACAGGGCACTCCTGCAGTTTGAAACCGCAGCTACATTGAGCAGGGAATGGAACAAACAGGAACTTCTGGCAAGGCAGTATATGAGAATCGGCCGCATATACGATCTTCGCCTGAGCAGTTACGCCAGGGCCAGGGGAAATTACCTGAAGGCCGAGGCCATTTACCACACTCTGGACCAGAAGGACAACATGGCCCACGCCCTCCTTGACGCTGGACGGTGTTCGCGCCTCCTGGGAAATTTTCAGGAGGCCGATAAGGCTTATAAAGATGCCCTGGCCATGGCGGAAAATCCGGACCCATCCCGGCTAAGAGCAGATATCCTCATGGAAAAGGCAAACAATGCCTGGTATCAGGGCCGTTATCAAGAAGCCTTTCAGTTGCAGGGGCAGGTTCTCGCTCTGGCTGAACAAAATGCATGGGACCTGGAAAAAGTCATGGCCCTGAACACTTCCGGACTCACCTGGTGGACTCTTGGCGACCATACCCGGGCTCTTCGCGAACTCAATAAGGCACTTCAGAAGTCCCGCGGGCTCAGGGTCCGGCGAGACGAGATAGCCACAACCCTCAATAACATCGGCCTTGTATACAGAGACATGGGAGCATTCCCCAAAGCCCTGGATGCCCTGAACCAAGCCCTTGCCATTGACAGGGAAATCAAGTCCAGATGGGCCATAGCCTACGACCTGAAAAACCTGGGGCTGACCTATCTGCAAATGGGGCACCCTCAAAAGGCATTACCCCTTTTTCAGGAGGCGCTGAGCACGGCTGCCCACATCGGCAACCGGATCAACGAAGCCAAAATTCTTTTAGGGTACGGCGAAGCGCTTATTCTCCTGGATCGCGAAGGAGAGGCCGAAGCCCATTTTCAAAAAGCGCTAGATCTTTCCCGTTCCATGGCGCTACGTGAAACCCAGTGGCGGGCGCTTTATCGCCTGGCTGCCATCAGGATAAAACAGAACAGAAAACAGGCGTCGAAAGACCTGTTGAGCCAGGCAGTGAACATCATTGAAGAAATGCGGGCGGAAATTAAAGTAGACCAGCTCAAAGACGGATTTATCACCAATAAGATGGTCGTTTATGAGGCGTTGATTTCCCTGCTTTTAAACATGGAACCTCCCACATCACCTGAAGGAACCGAGGCCCCCGTAGTAGAAGCGTTCAACGTGGCCGAACGTTCCAGGGCCCGTAACCTCATAGATCTCCTGGGCAACCAACGTCTGACCTTGAAAAACTCCATGGACCAGGATCTATACGACCGCCAGAAGCTTCTCAAATCCAGGATTAAGGAACAGGAAATGCTGCTGGCCTCTGCGACCGCTGATGCTGAGCGATCCGTCTATCAACAGGCTCTCACCCGGTTGCAGGATGAATATGCAGACCTTATGCTGAACATCCAGGCCAGGAACCCCGAACTGGCCACGATCGTCTCAGTAAATCCTGTCAAACTTGAGCAAGTCCAGGCATTTCTGGAGCCTGGCGTGAGCCTTTTAACCTACTATACCCTGCCAGATGAAATCCTCTGCTGGCTCGTAACCGCCAATTCCATCAAATTGTTCCGCACCCCCCTCGGACGAGAGACTCTGGGAAAAACGGTGCTCGATTTCAGACGGATGCTCCAAAACCTGGAACCGCTGGAAAAACCAGCAGAGGAACTTTACACGTGGCTCCTCTCGAAGGCTATGCCCGAACTTGCGGATTGTCGAATTCTGGGGATTGTTCCCCATGGGGTTCTCCATTACCTCTCTTTTGCTACCTTGTTTGACGGAAAAGACTACCTCACAGAGCGTTTCCCCCTTTTCTATCTTCCAAGTGCGGGCGTCCTTCGCTACACTCTTGAAAGACGAAAGAGCCGGAAGAGCACACGGGTACTGGCCGTTGGGAATCCGGACCTGAAAAATGCCGCCCTCGACCTTCCCTTTGCGGAAAAAGAAATATTCACCATCGGCTGGAATTTTCCCGAAATCACCCTGCTCACGCGCGAAAAGGCAACAGAAAGCTGGGTCGTTGACAATATTTCCGATTTCGGAATTATCCACCTGGCTTCTCACGGGGAATTCGATCCCATAAACCCGCTTTTTTCAGCTGTAAAACTGGCTCCAGACATCAATAATGATGGTGATTTAGAGGCCTCCGAAACTTTCGGTCTTCAAATTGAGGCCGACCTGGTAGTTTTGAGCGCCTGCCAAACAGGCCTTGGTAAAATTACCAGCGGCGATGATGTAATCGGGATGAACCGTGCTTTCCTCTATGCGGGTACCCATGCCATCATATCCAGTCTCTGGAGGGTGAGCGACATCTCAACAGCCATGTTAATCAAACAGTTTTACAGGTCCTACAAGACCATGAACAAGGCAAAGAGCCTGCAAAAGGCCATGCTGCACGTAAAAAGACGGTATCCACATCCAGGATACTGGGGAGCTTTTCTTCTCGTCGGTGACTATGAATAAATTGAGAATTGAAAATTGAAAACGGAAGCGCTATGATTGGTGAACAAATTACATGTTGAACCTAAAAGAGGTGACCGAAATGAAAACAAGCTTTCTCATGGCAATTTTCTTTGTGTTGATCTGCCTTTCCGGCTCAGCGGCCTTCGCGGCGGAGACCCTCTGGGTGACCTCGGAAAATGCCCAGCTCAAAACAGATGCCAAAGCTTCGTCCGAAACGATCACAACCGTTTCCATCGGCGTCAAGGTAACAGTCCTGGACTCCGAAAAGCGGTGGCATCGTATCCAGATTCCGTCAGGGCAGCAAGGATGGATGTACCGAGGGCGTCTGTCAGATACACCTCCGGAAAATGCCTCTGGAGAAGAGTCCGGCAATCTTTTTGGAGCCCTGGCCGGAAGCAGTATCAAAGCCGATGAGGCAAGTACCGGGCGCAGCATGAGGGGGCTGTCTGAAGAAACGGAAGAATACGCGAAAAATAGAAAAACACCGAAAGCAACCAAAAAGGCACTCGATGAAGTTCTCGCGTTCAAAGTTACTGAAACGGAACTCCAAAGCTTTCTGAAAAACGGGAAAATAGGGGAGTACGCACCGTGAAATGTTTGAATGGAGGAAAACCCATGAAAAAAGAAAAAATCCTGATATGGATCGTCCTTGGTTTCACACTGGCCGTATGGCCACAAGGAAACCTTTTCGCCGCGCCCTCAAATGGCGGTTTCTTACCGGAAGTCCGAGCACTTCCCACGGATGCCTCTTCCTCTCACGAGAAGCCCGTACAATTAGCAGGCCTCTTTGACAAGCTGCTGGACCCCAACTCAAAAGAGAATAAGATCCTCCAGGGCGCCACTTCCATCCTTAGTTCCACAGGGGAGATCGATTACAATTCAGAACGCACCATAGGGGAGAGTCTGGCGCTTGAAGGCTTCGGTCGATACGGAATGCCTGTCAACAATTCCGCTTTACAGAAATATGTAAACCTGGTGGGGATGTCGGTAGCGAGAAATTCCCTTCGACCCGAAATCCCATATGCTTTCGTGGTGGTGGACAGCCCGCTCCAGAACGCCTTTGCCTGCCCGGGGGGAATTATCTTCATTAGTTCGGGACTGCTGAACACCATCGAGACCGAAGCGCAACTGGCAGGTATCCTGGCCCATGAAGTAGCCCACGTGGGGCATAAGCATGCACTTAAGACCATCCAGAGAGCCCGCTTTTTCAAGGGAGTGGGGAAAATCACCTCGGCTACCATGGAGGGAGAAAAAGGGAAACAGTTTGAGGATATGATCGGTGGTCTGGAAAATGTCCTCTTTGACAAGGGCCTGGACAAGAACATGGAATTTGAAGCGGACCTCAGCGCCATGGAAACCGCCTACCGGACGGGCTATGATCCCAACGGCCTGGTGGAAGTACTTCGGGAATTAAAGCGCATCGAAGCTGTATCTCCGAAAAAGGGATCGTGGTTTTCCACCCACCCTCCCCTCTCGGAGCGGATCGAAAAATGCAAAAGCCAGTTGAAAAAATATCCGGACGGAGCCAGCCTGGCAGAGCTCCCCGACCGGCTTCGCGCGGCCAAGAAAAAGTAGTCGACATAAAATTGCTGTTGACAACCGGCTTCAGCAAACAGTATGGATAGAGAAGTAGCATAACAGGTGCGCGACCCTGGGCACATTGCCTGCCGGCCGTTAAAAGGAAAGATGGTTCAAATCCATCGCAAACCAGCCATTGCTGTAAGAGAGTACGAACGCCGCTTTTCGTTAATAAGCCACTGGGAAACCGGGAAGGCGCGGCAAGTAGGATGATCCTCAAGCCAGAAGGCCTGCCTGTTTTTCACGGTAAATGTTCCGGATAACCCCTGCTGGATGATATCCGTATCTTTTGACGCCATTGAAGCGGTTTCAATGGCCTGCAAGGGTACAGGATTATGCATCCTCTCAGTGAAGTTGTCTATCTTTCATTTTCATCCTTTCTTTGTCTCAGGCCGGACGAGAACAATTCTGTTTCAGTTTCCGCCAGGCCATCCTTCCCATTTCTATTTTCCTGCTTGACCTCTTTCATTGAGTTCTGCCTTCAGATGCCTGTTCCTTTGAATCTACGTCGACACAGAATCGAAATTCGTAAGCCTGAAACCTGTCCAGCAAGGACAGTCTATATCCCGGCTGAAAAACCGGGGTTCGAAAGGAACGACTATGACATCCCAAGACAGGTATGAATTTTTACTTGAATCCATCAAACCAATATCGAATGATCTTCGACCGGAAGCTCTCCACAAGATAGACAACAAAACCAAACCGCTTGGCGCCCTTGGCAAGTTGGAAGATCTGGCGGTTCAGGCAAGTCTTGTCCAGAAAAACCTCAACCCTCGGTTGGACAGGAAAGTCATCTTCGTATTCGCAGGCGACCACGGCATTACCGTAGAAGGGGTTTCCGCCTTTCCTTCCGAAGTAACCGGGCAGATGGTGGAGAATTTTCTTCGGGGAGGAGCGGCTATCAATGTGCTGTGCCGCCATTACAGCACCGATCTCTACGTTGTGGATATGGGTGTGAATGCCGATTTCCAAAATCACCCGAAATTGTTCCGGAAAAAGATCCGGAAGGGTACACGGAATTTCGCCGTTGAAGAAGCCATGACCGCCGAGGAAGCAAAGGGAGCCGTAACAAGAGGCATAGAAGTATTCCTCCATGAAAACGAGAAAAGCAGGATCGACATCGTTGGTCTCGGCGAAATGGGCATCGGCAATACCACTTCCGCTTCGGCGATTATCAGCGCCATCACCGGAATATCCCCAGGTGAAGCAACGGGGAGAGGAACTGGCCTGGATGACAAAGGGATGGAAAGAAAAGCCGAAATTATTGGCAATGCTCTGGCTTATCACAAACCGGACCCCCAAGACGGCATGGATATCTTGAGAAAAATCGGAGGGTATGAGATCGCAGGAATCGCAGGCGCAATCCTGGCAGCCGCTTCAGAGGGCGCCATTGTCGTGTTGGACGGGGTAATTTCCACCGCCGCCGGCCTGGTGGCCTACATACTGAATCCCGACATTAAAGGCTACCTGGTCTCCGGACACCGATCCGTGGAGGTTGGGCAACAGGCCGCCCTTTCCCATATGGGCATGGAACCGGTCATTGATTTTCAAATGAGGCTGGGTGAGGGCACAGGCGCAGCCGTGACCATGGATATCGTCGATGCCGCCTGCCGGATTATGCGGGAAATGGCCTCCTTTGACGATGCGGGGGTCACGAACAAGGATTGAGATGCAATATAGCTTTTAGCTAGTTTCCATCCATAAATGGCCCTTTTCTCTCCGAACCGTAGGCGCTACCCTCCGGTCTGTAAGCCTACGGGCTGGAAGCGGAGCCGGAGGCCGCAATCCCCCGCCTGCTTCGGGACAAGTCGGCGTCAAACTGCGGGTTTCCTTGTGCGACGTACTATCGTACGTCTCCGCGTCCCGCCCGGGCGGGATTTTCCCCCGCAGAAAGCGCGGGATCCGAGACTTGACCTTGCGAAAATGTCATTTCTGGATTGGAAACCCACAGTGTCCACAATTGCATTAATGGATGGACACTAGCTAAAGGCTAATGGCTAATGGCTAATGGCTATTTTTTGTTTTTTTTACAAAAGCCGGTAGGGATAGGCCCTCTTTGCCCATTCACTTCCGGGATAATCCTGCTCCAGCTTTTCATAGGCCTCTTTTAGAGGTTTGGGATCCTGGGTACTTTTGTACAGATTCACACCCCTCAGGTAGATCGCCTCCGGAGCCGAATCGCTCGTGGAGTAGTCTGAAACAATTTTTTCAAGGTTCAATAGGGCCTTTTCAAACCGGTCCGCATCAAAATAGACCTTGGCTACACCCAGCAACATACAGGGAATCAATTCCGCCGGAGCTAAAAAACCAACGCTGCGATGATGTTCCGTGCCTTCGGAATCAAGGGTAACAATAGTCGGGGTCCATTTCACATTGAAATCCGTTGCAAGTGGCTCGCTGTCTGATTGGACCCTGAGTGGAATAACATGGTTGCTGATAAAATCGATAACGCCTGTATCAGGATACGAAACTGCATCCATCTGCTGACAACCAATTCAGCCAGGATTGAAAAAATCCAGCATGATAGCCTTGTCTTCGGATCTTGCTCTCTCCATCGCCGCTTCCATCGTAGTTTCCCATTGGATACTGTCTGCCATTTTGTCTCCTCTTTTTCAGTTAAAGATGTAAAGATGGTGTCGATAATAACAAAATCCGTCCACAAACCGGGTCTTTTCTCCTACTATCCCAAAATTGATTTCAGGTCCTCATCCGCAGTAGAAATAGGTTTAATGTCAAAGGTTTTCACGAGGGTTTCAAGTACGTTGGGAGTAAAAAAAGCCGGGAGAGATGGCCCCAGGCGAATGCCTTTGATACCGAGGTGCAATAAAGCCAGGAGCACGCACACGGCCTTCTGTTCATACCAGGATATGATCAATGAAAGAGGGAGTTCGTTTACTTCCACGTCAAACGCTTCGGCAAGCGCCGAAGCAATTCGAACCGCAGAATAGGCATCATTACATTGGCCTGCATCAAGAAGCCGGGGAATGCCACCAATATCACCGAGATCCTTATCAAAGAATCGATACTTTCCGCAGGCCAGAGTCAACACGATGCAATCCTCTGGTATTTTTTCCACGAGCTCCGCATAGTAGTTCCGCCCCGGCTTCGTTCCGTCACAACCGGCCACCAGGAAAAAATGGCGGATGGCGCCCGATTTGACCGCTTCGATAACCTTGTCGGCAACTCCCAGTACGGCATTTCTTGCAAATCCAACGGTTACCTCCCGGCCAATTTCGTCTTCTTCAAATCCGGGAAGGGCCAGAGCTCTCTCAATAACAGCCTGAAAATTCAGGTCGGGAATGTGCGGAATACCGGGCCATCCTACCATACCACTGGTAAAAAGATTGTCCTCATATTTTTTACTCGGTCTCTGAATACAGTTGGTTGTCATCAATACGGCGCCGGGAAAATCGGCGAACTCCTTCAGCTGTTTTTGCCATGCGGTCCCAAATTGACCATAGAAATGGGGATACTGTTTCAACTTGGGGTATCCATGTGCAGGAAGCATCTCGCCGTGGGTATAAATGGTGATCCCTTTACCCTCCGTCTGCTTAAGGAGCTCTTCAAGGTCCTTCAAATCGTGCCCTGAAACAAGTATTCCCTTACCTTTTCTGTGCCCCAGTGGGACTTTCGTGGGAACAGGGTGACCGTATTTCCCCGTATTTCCTGCATCCAGGATCTCCATCGCTTTCAGGGCCGCGCCTCCGCACTTCAGCGCCAGCCCCACCCAGTCTTCAACAGACAAGTCGTCCCTTTGAATGGCCGCAAGCCCTTCGTGGACAAACGCGTATACTTCTTCGTCTTCCTCACCCAGGATCATGGCGTGGTCCGCGTAGGCACTCACCCCTTTGATTCCATAAAGGACGGTGTGTTTCAGCGAGAGTACATCTGGATTGTCTCCCGGATAAGAGGTCAAACCAACCTTCTCACCTTGCCCAATAAGGTCTTCCAGAGCAGCTTCAGGAATAAATAATGCGGAGCCTTCCAGCCAACGATCATTTCCACCGGCCGATTTCACCTTCCCTTTCAAGTCCTCACGCAATTTTACAGCCTGGTTGATCAATATCACAAAACGATCGGGGTCAAAATCCACGTTGGTCAAGGTAGCAAAAGCCGCCTGCACAGTGAAAACATTCACATCTCTATCTGACACGCCCGCTTTTCGCCCCTCCACGGCCACCTGGGACAATCCCATCAGGGTATAAAGGAGTAAATCCTGAAGGGCCGCCACTTCAGGCAGTTTTCCACACACGCCTTGAACCGTGCAACCCGTTCCTTTTGCGGTCTGTTCACATTGATAGCAGAACATAGCTTTCCTCCTTTTATTGTTGAAGGTTATAAAAGAATAGACCTGACGCTACACGAAAAACATAGCACCTAAAAAATGGTATTAGCGGTTAGGGGTTATCTATTAGGTCTTACTAAAAAGGCAGCCAAAGCAGTTATGAACATTAAAATATTCAACTCGGAAGGTCCCAACCATCTGGAAGGAAAATCTATTATCTCAAATACTGACATTTTTATCCACTTCAATTTCATAAAATCGACCAGATGAGAAGGATGTACGTTCTTGACACATATTTAACGATTTATTAAGGTAACAAATTGAATGGAGGCGATTCATGATACGAACTCAAATATACCTCACTGAAAAGGAACGTAAAGGTTTAATGGACCTCGCCGGCGAACAGAAAAAGAAGATGAGCGAACTCATCCGAGAGGCGATTGACCTTTTCCTTGAGCAACGACAAACAAACGGAAAAACGGAAACATTGAAACAGTTGGCCGGTCTCTGGAGTACACGAACAGACATGCCCAATCTCAATGTCCTTCGAAAACAATGTAATAGACTCGGGGGAAAATGAAGCAGGATTTCCTGGTTGATACGGATATCTTCGTTGATTTTCTCTGTGGCTACGATCCGGCGGTAAAATTCATCATGGAAAATACCGCAAGGATTGTACTGTCGGCAATCAGCCTCGCGGAGTTGTACACCCAAGCACAAGAGCATAAAACGAACGAACTAGAGGTGCTGCCCGATCTTTTCACCGTCACACCGATCACAGAGCAAACCGTACACATAGCAGGGATATTCAAATCAGAGTACAGGGAATCCCACGCCCTGACCATGGGGGACATATTGATTGCGGCAACCGCAAAGCAATATCACCTCGAACTCAAAACATTGCGTATCAAATGTTTCCCAATGATTCCGGAGCTGAAGCCGCCATACAACAAATAGAGGCCACTTTTCCCAAAAGTGTGGCTCACATACCGATACAGAGGAATCAGATTAGGATCAGAATGAGATGGAAGAAAGCATAAAAAAAGCAATCTTTGAGCAAGTATCCAAAGAGGCGTTCTCACGAAAAATCGGAATGAAACTTATTGACCTTGAAGCAGGATATTCCAAGGTGGAAATGACGTTTACGCCGGACATGAAAAACATCTTTGGAATGGCCCACGGAGGGGCTATATTCAGCTTGATAGACGTCGCCTTTGAAACGGCTTGTAATTCCCACGGAACAGTGGCTGTAGCCTTGAACGTCATGGTAACATACGTTGCATCGCCCGCTTCAGGAAGTCTTCTCACCGCCGAGGCAAAGGAGCTAAGCTGCACCCGAAAAACCGCCAATTACGATATCAAGGTCCACGACGATCAAAACCATCTTATTGCATCCTGTCAGGCCCTGGCATACCGCAAGGGGAAACCACTTCCTTTTCTTTAAAGTCATTCAGTACTCATCCGAGCGCGATGCCCATCCTAAGCACTGAAAAGCAGACTTCCCATTCGGGTACCGACGACGGCAAACATTGGTCTGCCCTCTTTTAAAACGACAAAATCGATTTCGCGTTTGTCATTTAAGTTCTTCACTAATCGGTCTGTGGTAGGAGGCGCCAGTGAATTTTTCGGAAATGTGGTGGGGTTGGTGGGGGAAAGAAAAGGCAAACTTTATGACGACCCCCTGGTTCTGCAAGACGCGGTGAAGAACTTGAAGGCCGGGGACATCCTTCTGAGAAAACCCCATTTCGTCTTATGGACCGCTTGATTCCGGGCCACTGGGGCCATGCAGCCATCTGGGTCGGCAACGAATAGGAACTGAAAGACAGCCTCCTTTGAGGAAGGGCCTAAGGGTTCACCTTGGGTTCCTTCCACCATGGATAGAAATCCGGCATATCATGGGAGACTTTCATGCCGAATGCAGGAGGACGCTTTTCGAGAAAACTCTGAATTCCCTCCCTTGCATCCTTCTGCATACCGACCCAGTAGAAACAGTAGGAATCAGTAAGGTGGGTTGACTGGGGATCATCTTCCGCAACGCCCCGATGCAAAAGTGCCTTATTGAGCGCCACGGAAATTCCGGAAGTATTTTCCACGATCTCTCTCGCAATCTCCATGGCCTTTGAAAGGACCCGGTCTCCTGGAACCACATGATTGAAAAGCCCCGAATCCGCCTCTTCTACGGCCCGGAAAATACGGCCGGTCAATGCCAATTCGTTCGCCTTGGAGAGACCCACTATACGAGGCAGAAACCAGGAAGAACATGCCTCCATAACCACACCACGCCGCGCAAAAACGAAACCGATCTTGGCATCTTCAGCCGCAATCCGCATATCCATGGCCAGGGTCATGGTGATTCCAACACCCACTGCGTGGCCGTTTATGGCGGCGATAACAGGTTTTCGGCACTTGTAGATGGCCAGCGATACCTGCCCGCCGCCATCTCGATGCCCACGGATAGTTTTCTTCGGCCCTTCTTTCCTGGATCCATCAAAAGTGGAACTACCCCCAGACAGATCCGACCCTGCACAAAAGGCCTTTCCAGCACCCGTCACCACAACGACCCGCACGTCGTCGTCCCGGTCGGCCTCGTCAAAAAGTCCGATCAATTCTTTTCGCATGTTCATGGTAAAAGCATTCATCCTTTCAGGACGATTGAGTTTAATCAGGGCAATTCCTTTCTCAACTTTATATTGCGTATGGTTCAAATCCATATTCACCTCAAACTATCTGTTTATTTTTGCTATTACAAACACTTCCATTCATTCCGCAGCATTTTCTTTCAAACAGCATATCTTGTAGCCCTTTTAAGAAATTTTGTCAAAATTCAATGCTAAAAGGCTTCAAACCCTACCCAAGTGAATAAAAACCGTAAACCGATAAGCGTGAACAATTACAAAATCACGTTGAATATTCAGCAACGAAATGATAAGATTCACAGAGTTTGAATTGGCCTTGGAGAGCTTTCATAAAAGGCTGTAAAATAGGCTTGCCTCGGAAAAATGGTCGGGCAAGAGCCATAATTTCAACCGCGCGAACGAAGGGGTAATCATTGAGATTGACCCTGTTCCGCCCTTCGATCATGAAAGGAGGACAAATAAAGATGAAACGAAAACTGGCCGTTCTATTTCTTTTGTTAGCGTTTTTGGTTCCAGGTATCGCGGGAGCCGTTGAAAAAGAAGATTTCAAGGTTGATAACACGCAAGATTTCGTGGATCTGTGCGTTGTACCAACGGAGCACCCCTACTACGTTGCCGCAGTACATTTCGTCCATGGCTACCTTGTTGGCGCTTATGGCTACTACGAAGCACAAACAGCCGGTCCGAAAGGAGACAAATTTGTCTGCCTACCGGAAAATATGCCGTCGAGAAACGAAGTGGTCGACATGTTCTTGAAATGGGCCAAGGCCCATCCAGAATACATGAAAGAAAGAGCAGTGAATACCATATTCAGGTTCCTCGCAGAAACATGGCCGTGCAAATAGTAAATGTACCATAGAAAGGAGTATATCATGATAAAATTCACAATTGCATGTATTCTTGCGGCCACCCTTGCCTTTTCAGGATGCGCAGGGATGTCGGATACCGAACAGAGGACCCTCAGCGGAGGCGCCATAGGAGCCGCTGGAGGAGCCATCATTGGAGCAATCGCCGGCAACGCCGGACTTGGCGCAGCCATCGGCAGCGCCGCCGGCCTGGGAGGCGGTTATCTTTATGGGAAACACAAGGATTCGGAAAAACAGGCCTACCAACAAGGCTATCAGGCGGGGAGTCAACAGAAGTAAGAAAACAAGATACAAACCGCGAACCTTTGAACCTTTGAACCTTTGAACCAAAATGATAAGGAGGCTTTCATGGCTGTACAGGAAGGCAAAGCGGCACCATCATTCACACTGCCGGATGCCGACGGAAACAAAATTTCATTAAAAGACTTCGAAGGGAAGAACGTAATCCTTTACTTTTATCCCAAAGACAACACATCCGGCTGAACGAAAGAGGCCGAGGGATTCCGTGACCTGTACGGCGAATTCCTGAAACTGGATGCGGTCATTCTGGGTGTTTCACCAGACAAGGAGACCGCCCACCAGAAATTTATCGAAAAATATAAACTCCCCTTCCCTCTTTTATGCGATCCGGATAAGAAGGTAATGGCCCCCTACGGGGCGTTCGGGGAGAAGAAAATGTATGGGAAAGTCGTTCAAGGCGTAATCCGATCCACCGTCTGGATCGGCCCGGACGGCAAGATTAAAAAACACTGGCCAAAGGTAGCCAAAGCAGCAGATCATCCTATGAAGGTTTTGGAGACATTAAAAAAGGTTCTTTAAAAAAGGGAACACAGAAACCAAAATAGCCGTAATCCCATTGGGATTACGGCTATTTTCTCTCACAATGAAAATATCTAAATTATCTTGGGGTAATGGGGCTGTTCCCAAAGAATCTTCTATGGTTTGCGGAAAGAGCCCACGCGCACGACTGATTATCGCCACCTTTGCTCTGGCCACGGTTGTGCTTTCGTTGTTTGCAGGATGCGTTTCCATACCAAAAGAGGCATACACTGTAGGGGGAAAAAACGGCGTTGAAACCGTCAACAGGTTCTGTAGGTGCGACACGGATTCACTGGAGACGGTAAAAACGTTCACGAATGATCAAACAAATGAACTGGATCCAGACGGTTTCAGTCTGCTGGTCTGGAACGTGCTGAAGACTTCAAGAAACGGGTGGGAAAAGGATTTCCGCCAATTGAGCAGTGGGATGGACCTTCTGGTTCTTCAGGAGGCGGATCGTTCCAATGAGATGACACAAATCCTTGAGAACGGCGGGTACCACTGGGATCTGGCAGTGGCATTTAAATACCAGTCCGATGAGTTCGGCGTATTGACCGCATCCAGAGCGCCGCCCAATTTCATGTGCATGATGAGATACCCTGAGCCATTGATTTCATTGCCCAAAACAGTGATGATCAACCAGTATCCGATTTCCGGGATCGCTCAAAATCTGACGGTCGCAAATCTCCATCTGATTAATTTCACAGCGGACATCTCGCAATACCGATCGCAGCTTCAGGAGGTGGAAACCTTTCTGATGAAACATGACGGCCCCCTCGTGGCGGCCGGAGATTTTAATAGCTGGAACGGTGGGCGCATGGAAACCGTTAATGCTTTCGCCCACCGATTGGCATTAAAATCGATCCTATTTAAGGAAAACAACCGGTCACTTTTCCTGGGTAGAAATGTTGATTGGGTATTCTATCGGGGGCTTGAACCCATTCATGCCATTTCATCGGAGGTAAGCACCTCAGACCACAATCCCATGCAGGTGACATTCAGGGTAACTATGGAAAATGCTGATCAAAATGACAAAGAGGCAAAAAATGAATTGTAATAAAAAAGCTGCCCTGCTGATATGTATCCTTTTAACAGCCTTTCTCATGGTTCCCGTCCATGCGGCACCCCCTTCGGATGCAGAAAAAGAAATCAATCATCTACTTGAGTATGTGCAAGCGTCAGATTGCACGTTTGTCAGAAACGGGAAGGCTCATAACGGAATGGGCGCCCACGATCACCTGAAAAGAAAATATAATTATCTCAAGAGCAGAATTACCTCGTCCGAAAGCTTCATTAAGAATATCGCCACCGGAAGCAGTATCAGCGGGAGAGCCTATAGTGTCCGATGCGGCGATCAGGAAGTGCCCAGTGCAGAGTGGTTTACATCTGAACTCAAAAGGTTCCGCGATGAAGGTCGCTGATCCCCGCCTTTCACAAGTTGCGTTACTACCTGGCACCTGCAAATCACCGGAGCCCTTTCTCCTCCTTCCGCCTCAGCCAGCGTGAAGAACATCGGCCTTGATCATCGTTCCGGCCAGAGGTGCATCATCCCTTCGGAATTGAGGCGTCAGCCTTTTATAAGACCTTGATAGGTAAACTCCCTGTGGATCGGCCGGAACAATAATCAAGGCTAGAAAATCATCAAAAAGGAAAACAAAGGATGGCAGTGTAAACATGCCGGACTCGGCATCTTTCCCATTCCATCTACAGTCCATGAAAAAAAAGAAGGGCCGTAACCTGTTAAGATTACAGCCCTTTAATGATCATGGTGCCGAAGGCGAGACTCGAACTCGCACAAGCATACACTCACTAGACCCTGAACCTAGCGCGTCTACCAGTTCCGCCACTTCGGCAAGAATTGAGTTGATCTTTTATCTCTAAAATGATAATCTAGTTGATTCTGTTTGTCAACAGTTTTTACCAACAATTTCATGGAGCATTAAATCGGCAATGTCTCTTTTTTTCGACTTCGAACAAATAGCAACCCCTCTTCGAAATCCGATAGTTACAATCGGAAACTTTGACGGTGTTCACAGAGGACATCTGACCCTATTTGAAATGGTAAAGCAGCGGGCGGCAATGGTCAACGGCCAATCCGTAGTAATTACTTTTGATCCCCATCCCCTGAAAGTCATGAAACCGGGCAACGGTCCTCCCCTAATCACCCCTACCGAACAAAAGCTGGATCTCATAAAGGCGGCAGGCATAGAAGTCATTTTCTGCATTCCTTTCACAAAAGATTTCGCTGCTATTTCCGCCAGGGAATTCATACAGCATATCCTTCTTGAGGAGATTGGGATCAAAGAAATCATCGTAGGATACGACTATAGCTTCGGGAGAGGGCGTGAGGGCAATATCGAACTTCTCAAGGAAATGGGCCAGTCAGGCCGATTTCTTGTTCACGTGGCGGAACCGGTAAAGATAGACAACAAACTGGTCTCAAGCACTGCTATTCGGAAACTGGTCCAGGAAGGCAATCTTTCTGATGCAAAACTGCTGTTAGGCAGGGATTATCAGATCTGTGGGCAGGTCATTAAAGGCATGAACAGGGGAGGCAGACTTCTCGGCTTTCCAACGGCGAATCTTGACCCTGTGGATGAACTGGTTCCCAGGGTGGGAGTCTATGCCGTCCATGTGCTCATTGACGACGTGGTTTTTGAAGGAGTAACAAATATAGGTTATAATCCAACTTTCGGAAAAGGGCCCTTTTCCGTGGAAACCCACATCCTTAATTTCGAAAAAAATCTGGTAGGGCAAAATATTATCATCCAGTTCAAAAAGCGCCTGAGAAGTGAAAAAAAATTCGGGTCCATCGACGAATTGTCAGAGCAGATCAACAAGGACGTTACGTTAGCGAGAAACATTTTTTCCAGCCACCAAAACTGAACCGCATATCTCGAAAACCCATTTTCTTCCGAAAATCAGTTGACAAAATTTCCGGATTCTTTATCATACACTCACATGAGACTTCAACAATCACCCTTACTTATAGGCTGAGGCTCATATGAATGGATCGCTGCTGACATTTCCAAAAGGTGGAATTCACCCGCCTGATGACTTGGAATATTTTACTATTTCAAGAAAAAAATATGGCTCTTAAAGGATTAGCGTGATACTCTGGGGCGTTATCAAATTTAATGCCAATATGAGAGGGATTGAAAGTATATAGGCCACTAGATACTGATGGAGGAACAAATGACTATGATGAGCCACATATCCGAGGAAACAAACCAGATGAATCGAAGAAATTTCTTGAAGATTTCAGGAATTTTAGGGATGGGACTGGGGGCCGCGGCAGTATTACCTCCAGGCGCCGAAGCGGTTAAGTTCAATCAGAAACTGTACAAAGTCACCAAAACCAGACTTGCCATGGGGACGTTTGTTTCCATGACCCTCCTTCATGGTTCCAAAGACCAGGCCCAACAGGCCTTGGGGGAAGCATTTGAAGAAATAGACAGATTAACCCGTGAAATGAGTCGTTTTGACAACGCCACGGCCATTGCGCAACTCAACAAACAAGGCGCGGTGAAAGATGTCTCCCCGGAAGTTGTAGCAGTAATGAACCGGGCGCTGCAATACCACAAAGTAAGTAATGGCGCCTTTGATATCTCCGTACAACCGGTTGTAGACCTCTTCAAAGACAATTTTTCTTCAGGGAAACGAACACCTCCTGCCAAATTCCGCATAGAACGGGCACTCAAACTGGTCAATTCCTCAGATATCAGGGTGGATGGACGCAATATACAATTCCAGAAAGACGGAATGGGAATTACCCTGGACGGTATCGCGAAAGGATATATCGTTGATCGTGCATCCGAGATCCTCGTCTCCCATAACATCAGCAATCACCTGATCAATGCCGGAGGCGATATTAGAACCATGGGCCATAAAAAAGATGGAAAGCCATGGTCAGTAGCCATTCAGGATCCCCAGAAAAAGAAGGCCTACCCCGACATCATCCATTTGACGAGTGGGGCCATTGCGACCTCAGGAAATTACGAGGTCTACTTTGACAGGGAAAAAATGTTCCACCATATCGTAAATCCCACAACCGGATTCTCACCAGATACAAGCGCCAGTGTATCCGTCCTGGCCCATACGGCCATGGATGCGGACGCTCTTTCTACTACTGTTTTTGTCATGGAGCCCACCAGAGGGATACAATTCATCAACTCCCTTTCCGGAACGGAATGTCTGATTGTAGATAAGGGCACGAAAAAGATGGCATCATCCGGATGGAAAAGCGCCATGTGAAAAATGCAATTAGCGGTTAGCTATTAGCCTTTAGGAGCAGTGTAACTTCTTCAAGCCACCTAAAGAAAAACCCGCTTTCCTCAGATGAGCAAGCGGGTTTTTTTATTTGTATGATCACATGGGGACTTCTTGAGGCGTATAATTCCTGAACAGCGTCAACTCTTTCTGGAAGGTCAATTTGAATTTATCGGTTGGCCCGTTTCTCTGTTTTCCAATAATAATCTCTGCGATATTCCGATTCTCTTCGGAATTGGGGTTGTACACTTCATCCCTGTATATAAACGCGATCACATCTGCATCTTGCTCAATGGCTCCACTCTCCCTCAGATCGGCCAGTTGTGGCCTCTTATTGGGCCGGTCTTCCACCTTTCTGTTTAACTGGGAAAGCGCAATCACTGGCACATCCAAGTCTTTCGCAATAGATTTCAGCGATCTCGATATTTCCGACATCTCTATTTGTCGCGATTCCGCTGAAGTCCTGCCCTGAATCAACTGCATATAATCGACAATAACAAGCGTAAGCTCCCCCTTTTTCTTGAGCCTCCTGCACTTGGCCTTCATATCGAGAACACTGGTAGAGGAGGAATCATCAATATAAATGGGAAGCTGGGACAAACGATTTGCAGATTCCGTAAGGCGGGGCCAGTCGTCATCTCGAAGGTTTCCCGTCCGCAATTTTGTGGCATTTATGCGCGAATCGAATCCTAGAAGCCTGATACCCAATTGCTGCTTTGACATTTCCAGGGAAAAAACGGCCACTCCCTTTCCAGTAATTTTTGCAGCATTATATCCAATATTCAACGCAAAAGCGGTCTTTCCCATGCTGGGCCGACCTGCGATGATAATAAGATCGGAAGGCTGAAGGCCCGCCGTCAGGCGATCAAAATGATCAAAACCGGTGGGAACACCGGTTACATACCCATCGAACTCGGCAACACTCTCAAGCTTCTTAAAACTGCCTGATATGACCTGCTTCAGGCTTTGAAAGCCATCTCGAATCTGCCCTTCAGCAATATCAAAGATAGACTGTTCGGCCATTTCCAGAAGGCTCGCCGTGTCTTCCTTCTCCTGAAAACACAATTCCGAAATGGTCGAACACTGGCTGATCAGCTTCCTTCTTACAGAAAAGTTCCGAACGATTTCAGCATGGTATACAATTCCCGCCGAAGTCGCCACACTCTGCACCAGCGCTCCGAGATAATCCACTCCCCCCACTTTTTCCATCTGTTCTTTCTTGCCAAGAACCTGGGAGAGCGTAATAATATCTATAGGCTCAGAATTGTCGTAAAGGGTGACCATGCCCTCAAACACTACGGCATGCGCCTCGCGGTAGAAATCTCCGGGAGAAAGCAGATCCATCACCTGGTTCAAGGCGTCATTGTTGATCAGAACCCCACCTAACACCGCTTGCTCCGCCTCGATATTATGGGGGGGAACTTTTAATCCCGTCGGAGGATCCTTCCTTCTAGCTCTTGCCATGGAAACCTCCAAAACCTGGGACTATCCTGCGACCCCTTTTTCTGCAGTCACAACAATTTTTACCGTTCCGACAACCTCGGGGTAAATCTTTACATCTACATCGAATTCCCCAACTTCTTTTACAGGCTTTTCCAGAACAATTTTACGCCTGTCGATCATAATGCCTTTCTCTTCAAGAGCCGCAGCAATATCCATTGTGGTTACTGACCCGTAAAGCTTTCCTTCAGCTCCTGCTTTCTGCGCAAAAGACAGCACTGTTCCATCCATGCTTCCCTTGAATGCTTCAGCTTCCTGCCGGACTTTCACCCGTTTCATCTCAATTTTTTTTCTCTGCATTCCAAGGGCAGTTATATTCTCTTTCGTAGCCAGAAGAGCCATACCCTGAGGAACAAGGTAATTCCTCCCGTACCCGTTCTTCACAGCTACTACATCGCCCTCTAAGCCCAGATCATCCATATCCTGCGTCAAAATAATTTGCATAAAATTTCCTCCACTACTCCGATCAGCTCTCTGATCTCTTATGAATTTTTCGGAAATCCACCCACTGATCAAAAACGCCTGCGATGGCCAGAAAGACCATGAAAAGCTGTTGAATGATAATCAAAAAATAGACTCCAACCCTTATCCAGGATGGCACCCTGTACTTGTTAAAAAAGAATAAAACGATAGACAGCCCATGGAAAAAATAGATAACGAGGATAACAATCATGGCATTCAGGCCCACAAACATCAAATCCCCCGAAGCAAGCATCAGGGAAAAACCTGATGCGATCAATCCCCAAACCAGGACATCAGGAGATCTCCATTTTTCCAAGGGTACGAAATCAGGATATTTGAGATCGCGGAGCCTGAACAACGGTCTGGCTACAATCACATTCAGCCAGAGGGAAAACCCTGCGCCTATAATCATGAGAGATGGATAAATCCACGAGATGGTTGAAATAAAGGCTTTTGCGTACACCTTCAGTTCAAGACCATTTTCTCCTGCCATATTGGCGCTCTCGTAAGCCTTGATCGTCTCGTTCAAATGGCTTTCCAAGTATTTCAGCACCATCTCCACAGGGCCCATGTTTCTTGAAAGGCCAATAATAAAGAGACAAGAAGCGCCCACCGCCAGCATCAAAACCGTCGCCCAGAATATGGACCGCCCGATGGGGAAATTTCTCTTGAAGAGTTCCGCCAAACCAATTCCGACGAGACTGAACTCCATGACAAAGAGAAAAACATGAGGTTGCCCCGCAAAATTTGCCACAAGACCGAGAACAAGGACAGCAAGCGCAGCCAGTTTTATGCCCGGATAAAACCCAAGCCTGACAGTATAATACAGGAAAGGCAATGGGGTCAACAAACTGAAAAAAGGGCCCACAAGCGGTATCCACGCCGAGGCAATCAAGAGAAAGGCCGCCCCCCCGAGGCACCCCAATACATCTAACCTATTCATTGGCTTTTCAGAACAGCACATTCCCTGAATAAACATAGTCTCTTATCCGGGCGGCTGTCTAACAGGTGAATCATCTCACAAGGGTTGTGGTATAAGGCAGCAAAGCAACATTTCTGGCCCTTTTGATGGCAACAGTCAGCATTCGCTGGTGCTTTGCACAATTGCCCGAGATCCTTCCAGGGGTAATTTTGCCCCGTTCCGTTATGAAATACCGAATGATCTTGATATCCTTGTAGTCTATGGCAAGGCTGCTGTCGGCACAGAACTTACACACTTTTCTTCTGTGATATGTCCTTTTAAATCTGCCTTTGCCGCCACTGCTAGGTCTTGAACCGGATGTTCTGTCGTAAGCCATTTTATACCTCACCTTCCGTGGGTTTTTCTTCTACATTCTCTTCGGCCTTCTCTTCGGCTTTCTCTTCTACATTCTCTTCGGCTTTCTCTTCGGCTTTCTCTTCGGCTTTCTCTTCGGCTTTCTCTTCAGCCTTCTCTTCTTCTGTATCGGCTTTTTCTTTGCCCCCATCCTGCTCGGCAAGTAGCTTCTCAGGATCAACATCATCACTCAGTTTGATGATCTGATACTTAAGAATCTTGTCATCGAGCCCGAGATACCGCTTGAGCTCTTCCATGATGCCGGGCTCGCCACAAAACTGTTGTAGAACGTAGAAACCCTTATCAAATTTCTTAATGTCGTATGCCAGGGTCTTTTTCCCCCATTCATCCACTTTAATCATGACGCCATTATTCTTTTCGATAAGTTCATTGAACTTGCTTACAACACCACCGTAGTCTTCCTCAGACAAAGTAGGCTTAATAATGTAAAGATTCTCATAATACCGCATGTTCACACTCTCCTTTCGGACTTCCCTGAATAAGGATTATTTTGGTCCCTTTCTCCGCACCTCAAGACCGTTTCTTGCGAAAACCGGGGTGCCGAGGGACAAGGAGCCATTCAAACCAAAATTTTTATCTATACCAATCTAAATATTTCATGTCAATATATAATTTGGAGCTATTCAAAATGATTTTGTACGGAGAAACCTTCTCTGCGACACAGAAGATCGCGTTCAGCCTCTCTCAAATCCTGCGTAACCATTTCGGAAACCATCTGATCAAAAGATATTTCCGGCTTCCATCCCAGTTCATTCCTGGCAAGAGTCGCATCCCCCAGAAGGGTCTCCACCTCTGTTGGTCTGAAATACCTTGGGTCCACCTTCACGATACACTTTCCGGTCTTCCCGTCATACCCTTTCTCATTAATCCCCTCGCCTTCCCATTGCATATCAAAACCCAGCTCTTTTCCCGCAATATTGATAAATTCCCTGACCGAATGCTGCTGACCCGTGGCAATCACATAATCCTTAGGGCTGTCCTGCTGAAGCATGAGCCACATGAGCTTCACGTAGTCTGCAGCGTGTCCCCAATCTCGTTTGCTGTTGAGGTTGCCAAGGTATATACAATCCTGAAATCCAAGTTTAATGCGCGCGAAACCCCTCGTTATTTTCCGGGTAACAAAGGTTTCCCCCCTTAGGGGAGATTCATGATTGAACAGGATCCCGTTGCACCCGTAGATGCCGTAAGCCTCCCTGTAATTTACCGTAATCCAGTAGGCATACAGTTTTGCAGCAGCATAGGGAGAACGAGGATAAAACGGCGTATTTTCGTTTTGAGGCACTTCCTGCACAAGACCATAAAGTTCAGATGTGGAAGCCTGGTAAAACCTGGTCTTTTTTTCAAGTTCAAGGATGCGAATAGCCTCCAGAATACGAAGCGGCCCCAATGCATCTGAATTTGCGGTGTACTCCGGAGTCTCAAAGGAAACCTGGACATGGCTCTGAGCAGCGAGGTTGTAGATCTCAACCGGCTTCACCTGCTGAATGATCCTGATGAGATTCGTAGCATCAGTCAGATCACCGTAATGGAGGACAAACCTTCTTTCATCCACATGGGGATCCTGATACAAGTGATCGATCCTGTCGGTATTAAACAGGGAAGATCTTCGCTTGATACCATGAACTTCGTATCCTTTTTCAAGAAGAAATTTGGCAAGGTAAGCCCCATCCTGCCCTGTAATTCCAGTGACCAGAGCTCTTTTCATTTTTTAATATCTCCTTTCTACATTTTGCCTGTTCTTTAAACTTTAAAGAATTACTTCCGTATGAAAACGCCACTCTGTTTTATGAGGGTCAATACGGATGCCGCTGAACTTTCTGCATTTTCCTTGTGAGATTGAATAACAAGGGCCGGATTTTCAGGAGGCTCATAAGGCGCTGAGATACCGGTAAAACTCTTAATGATACCTGCTTTTGCCTTCTCATAGAGACCTTTAGGGTCCCGCGACGCGCATACTTCCGGGGGACAATTGACATGAATCTCAAAAAACCGGTCGTCCCCAACGAGATCTCTTATCTTGTTCCTGTCGCTGCGGTACGGAGAGATAAACGCTGTAATAGCGATAATCCCTGCGTCCACATATAGGTTGGCCATTTCCCCAATGCGGCGAATATTTTCAACCCGATCCTCCGGCGAAAAAGCAAGATCACCGCAGAGCCCATGCCTTACATTGTCCCCATCAAAAACGTAAGTGGAGCAACCCGTTTCATAGAGTTTTTTTTCAACAATGCGTGCAATGGTCGATTTTCCCGAAGCAGAAAGCCCCGTAAACCATATCACAATGCCCTTGTGGCCATGGATCTTCTCACGATCCTCCCTTTTCACATACCCGTCAAACCATGTCAGATTGTTTTCTTCGTGCATTTTCAACTATTCCTTTTCGAAATTTTAACCGTCAAAAGGGATTCTCTGGCAGATTATGGCCTCATTACACCAACGGTCAAGGGGTTTTCCCGGAAATCAGGGAAGACACTTCCCTCGAACCCAAGCCATAAATACGAACCCTCTTACGTCTGGAAGTCCAGCCTGAAATAATTTCGATCTTCTTCTTCGGCAGATTGAACGCCTCCGCAAGTACTTTAATCAATGCCTTGTTCGCTTTTCCATCAACTGGGGGCGCTTTGATTTTCACCTTGCAGATTCCTTCTTCCATCCCAATGACTTCGTCTCTCGAAGACCTGGGTAGAACTTTCACATTGATAACCGTCTCGGGGGTTTTTTCCATGGAAAAAAATCTATAGGATCCCGGCATGGTGCTGGGATTCAAACAGATATCAGCCAAGGTGCGCAGCCATTTCGGCGAGGCTCCTGACAAGAAATGATTGGATAAAAATGATAACGAGTATGACAATGATGGGAGAAAAATCCATACCGCCCAGACCAACCGGAAGCCTTCGCCTTATCTGGTGAAGGACAGGTTCCGTCACCGACATCAAAAATCGAACAATGACATTGTAAGGGTCAGGGTTTACCCATGAAATCACGGCCCGGGCAATGATAATCCACATATAAAGCGTCAATGCAATATCGATGACCTTCGCCACCGCTAAAAGAAAATTTCCAAGAACAAACATGGTAGGATGCCTCCTTACCTTATTATAAAAGCGGTCAGTATTCCATGGCATTTACAGGCGGTGCCTAAAAAGAAGGATCCTTTTCCATGGGCAAGAATCTTACCCGCCATCTTCTGAAGATCTTCAATCCGATACCCCCCCAGGCCAGGCGCAAGCTGATGACTTCTAATGACATGGGTGAAAAATCCCGGCTGTACCAGACCTCCCATGATTTCATATAAAGGTTCTTTTCGTTTTTCACCCGTTACAGTACACAAGAGGGGTTCCGGGCAGTTGTCCGGGCACATGAAATCGGCGTGACTGACGAGAAGAGAACCTTCACTTGCCGGCCAATGATGAGGAAAAACACTCACGGCTTCAGCCGGTACAGCCGTTTTCACGATGTTTCTTCTTCCCTGAAGGGAAAGTCTCAGCCATTCAAAAGCCAAGTGCAGAGGGACAGAAGGCACAATTAAATAATTATGTTTAAATTTACCGGAATTTTCAACAAGGAAATGAACCCCGTCGCGCGCAATAGATCGCACAGGAAGGGTTTTTAACAGGGACAGGCGTTTTTCATCCAGATCGACAGCAAACACCTGGGAACGCCGTCGAGACAAGATCTGTGCTGCTCTTGATCCAAACTGACCGGCGCCAATGATGAATACAGCATCCTCAGAGACCGCGTCCCAATCGAAATCCATATCAAACCATCCGTGATGAAAAATATATGTCGAAGCAGTCCATAAGCCGGGTCCTGTTTCCCGAAGGGATCACTCCCATCGGGACAATGATCATTCATCTAGTCTCGAGGTTACCCGCGAGATCAAGCGACCTACCCGGGAACTCGGGCGGACCACCCTCAATCGTTCCCCTATTTGGTCTTGCTCCGGATGGGGTTTACATAGCCACCGACGTCACCACCGGCGCTGGTGAGCTCTTACCTCGCCATTTCACCCTTACCTCCGAGCAACCGGGGCCACACAGAGGCGGTTTCTTTTCTGTTGCACTTTCCTTCCCGTCACCGAGACTGGGAGTTACCCAGCATCCTGTCCTCTGGAGCCCGGACTTTCCTCTCCCCTGCTTTTTGCAGGGCGGCGATCATTCGTCCTGCTTCGACATACAACCTACATTGGAACCAACATCATCCGTTCTGAGGCTCGACCTGGTAGCACTTGTCTTCTCCCCAATAGATAATTCGTTTGCAATTTGGACAATTCATAACCGAATCACCTCGAATCAATTCATTGAATTGTTGAGGAGGGATTCCGATATTGCACATCTTGCAGACACTCTCTGTTACAGGACTAACCACCACAGCCCCTATGTGTTTTTCCAGGAAATCGTATTGCTTCAACAGATTACTGTCTACAGTTTTCCGAAGGCGCATCTCTTCCTTCTCAAGTTTTTTCAGCCCTTTCTCCAATTTCGCCACTTCTTTACTGATTTTCCCCTGGTCACTCAAGAACTGGATCTTGCTCTCCTCAGCCTTTTTGCGGCCGGCTTCATATGCTGCCTCCAAATTTTCTCTACGCTCCATAAGATCAAGGGCTTTGTCTTCGTGGAGCGCTTTATCTCTTTCCAAATCACTGATTTCCTTGAGTGCCGCCGTATATTCTTTGTTCGAGCTAATATTGGACAGTTTTACCTGACTCTTTTTCAAACTATTTTCAATATCATCAATACTCTGATCAATTTCACGTTTTTCCCGATTACATTCCTCAAATTGGAGTGCGCCCCGGTCAAACTGTTCTTCTACAATTCGCAACTTTTCCCTGAATTCTTCTATCTTCTTTGGCCTTTCGCCGATTCCAGTCTGTAGGCTCCGAATCTTAATATTGCATTCTTGAAGCCTGATCAACTGCTTCATCTTCTCTCGCAAGTCATCCATTTCACACCATCATCTTTCTAATCGTAAAGGGTCGGCTTCTTTATCATCAATTTTTACGGCAACATCCCATTTTTTCGTCTTGAAAAGCTTCTGCAAATGGGCGCCAAAAACGCTGAACGCTTCATTTTCCAAGGTAAAATGGCCACCGTCCACAAGTACCACTCCCAAAGCTTCTGCGTCCAATGCCACATGATGGGTCACATCCCCGGTCAAAAAAAGATCGGCATTTTTCCTGTGGGCCTCTCTCAGAAAACTTCCTCCCGACCCACCAACCACAGCGAGTCTCTTGATAAGAGCTTCTTTTTTTCCAGCAACCTTCATCTGCTCTAAGTGGAACGTCCTCGATATTTCCCGAAGGACTGAATCCAACGGGAGTGGTTTTTTCAAATCACCGATCCTTCCCAGGCCGGCAAGTTCTTCAGGGCCTCTGTTTTCTTGTAATATTTCCACATTTACCAAGCCAAGAAGATTTGCAAGGATATCGTTGATCCCTCCCATTGCAGCATCCAGATTCGTATGGGCACAGACAATAGCCACATCATTTTTCACAGCCCTGACGATAACATCACCCGGAAAAGATTGAGAATTTATTTGAGATATCGGTTTGAAAATAAGAGGGTGATGGGTGAACAACATCTGAGCATGCACGTCAATAGCGCGCTGCAATGCCCTTGGCGTTGGATCCAGCGATGTGAAAATTGTACCGATTTTCTGAGTCGGAAATCCTACTTGCAGACCCGGGTTGTCCCAGGACTCGGCAAGACTGACAGGCGAAACAGATTCCAGTAAATCTAAAACATCTCTTAACGTCGGTACCATGGACCTTTTCCCATTGATTTTACCGGGGAATGTGCACTCCCTTTCAAAAAAAGTGAAGGGCATACCCTCGGCGGATACACCCTTTCAAATCGTATAATACCCACCTTCCGGGCGGTTTTTCAAAAATTCCAGGAACATTACCACGTACAACATGGTGGGCCCACCAGGGTTCGAACCTGGGACCTACCGGTTATGAGCCGGTGGCTCTTCCAGCTGAGCTATGGGCCCCTGAAACGCAACTGTTACTAACAAGTCAGAATGCGAAACAATAAAGCTTTTGTCAAGAAAAAACATCAGACAAACTTTTCAATAATTAACTTTCCATAAAACTCTTCAGTTTTCTGCTCCTACTGGGATGACGAAGCTTCCTGAGTGCCTTTGCCTCTATCTGTCTGATACGTTCCCTGGTAACGCTGAAATCGCGACCAACCTCTTCCAGGGTGTGATCGGCCTTCTCGCCAATACCGAATCTCATTCTCAGGACCTTTTCTTCCCTTGGCGTGAGGGATGTGAGCACCTTTCTTGTCTGCTCAGCCAGCCCGAAATTGATAACCGCATCACCGGGAGAAAGGATATTCTTGTCCTCTATAAAATCGCCGAGGTGGCTGTCTTCTTCTTCGCCGATAGGCGTTTCCAGAGAAATGGGTTCTTTGGCAATTTTAAGAACCTTTCGGACTTTCTCAAGGGGAAATTCCATTTTCTGTGCAATTTCTTCCGGGGTAGGCTCGCGGCCATGCTCTTGAACAAGGTACCTGGAAGTTCTCATGAGTTTATTAATCGTCTCAATCATATGAACGGGAATTCTGATCGTTCTGGCCTGATCAGCAATCGCTCTCGTAATCGCCTGCCTTATCCACCAGGTAGCATATGTACTGAATTTGTACCCTCTCTGGTATTCGAATTTATCCACAGCCTTCATGAGCCCGATATTTCCTTCCTGAATCAGATCAAGAAACATCAATCCCCTGTTCGTATATTTCTTCGCGATGCTTACAACCAACCTCAGATTTGCCTGAATCAGATCGGATTTCGCCTGATTTGCCCCTTGGAGACACCGTTCAACCCTCCTGAGTTTTTCTTTGAGCTGCCTCGGCGTCATACTGGTCCTTTCCTTTATCTGCGTGATGATCTCCTGAGAACAGGTAGCCTTGGTTTTTAAAAGGCAGAGATCCCCCTTGCACATTCCTACTTCTCCAATAACTTGTTCATCGCAAACGTCATCGGCTATTTCATCCACACATTTCTTCAAATAGGCAATAGATTTTCCACCCAACAGCATCATACAGTCCGAGATATCTTTTTCGGCATTTTCGAGATCCGTAACCAGCTCCCTGAATCTTTCAACCATCAACTCAAGTTGTCTTTTTTCAAGGCTGAACGAATTGACCAGCTTCAAGATTTTTTTCCGATCTTTCTTGATCTCCACCTGGAGCTCATTTCTCTTTTTTTCAGGGCATTTTCTCAGATTCATTTCGAAACGTTTTTTGTGCATGACCGCACTGGTTTCGCAAATCCGCGCTATCAGCCTAAGAAGGGCTTCTCTTCTTTCTCCCATATCGCTGCACTGTTCATCTTCATCCAGGTCGTTGATGACTTCTTTAAGCTTGACTTCTCCCAGTTGCAGTTTGCTTCCCAAATCAATAATATGTTCCACGCCCACGCAACAGAACAGCAGAGTATGCAGCGCTTCGGTCTCCCCACCTTCAATCCGTTTGGCGATCTCCACCTCTCCTTCTCTTGTAAGAAGAGAGATCCGTCCCATCTCCTTCAAATACATTTTTACCGGGTCTGAGATCCTGGAACCATTTGCACTATCCGGCGTAATACCTTCCTTTTCTTCCAGAAGGTACTTTTCTCTCTTATTTGCATCGGATTTTTCTATTTTTTCCTTTGCATCTTCGTCGATGACCATAATGTCCAGTTCTTGAAACATGATCATGATGTCATCGATATGATCTCCAGTCGATATCATTTCCTCGGACAAATCGTTGTTCAAATCATCAAAAGTAATATAGCCTTTCCTCTTGCCGCTATCTATCAAACGCTTCAAGTTGATCATATCACTCTTCGTGCTCATAAATTGCTACCTCCAAAGAATCCTATCAATGACGAGGGGGACCTTGCGCCTTTAATTTCAAAAGCCGGTTCAGTTCTGCAGGGTCCCCAACAGCTTCCCTGAAAGACCTTGACAGCTTTTTTTCATAGGCCCTGTGCTTCATCTCACTGACCGCCTGCTCAATCTCTTCATCTGAAAAGATTGACTCAGAAACCAGGACCTCTCTTAAAACCGCCTGTACTTCGGCATTGAGAATTTTCTCAAGATCGCTCGGGGAAAAGTCCCCCGTACGTTTATGTTCATCAAAAATCACACGGACAATTTCTTTAATTCCAGGATCCGAAAGCAGGTACCCGCATTCCGAATCACAAAGCTTGCTAATAGTATCGGGGTGATGGACCATAAGATTAAGCAACTGGGAATCGCAGACCTTGCTTTCGGGCCTGGATATAGAATCTTTTTCTCTGACAGCCTTTCCAAGTTCATCCGCCGATTGGCTTTTTCTGAAAGAGGCCAGTTCTGCCAACACCACATCCTCTCTGATCCCCATTCGTTCCGAAAGACCCCGGACATACAAGGAACATTGGGCCATATTTCGAATTCCCGCAAGGACCGGCAGAATCTCTTTCAGGGCGCGTACCTTTCCCTCCACATCCTGCTTATTCAGGGCCAGACTCCTATTCAGATAAAAGTCGAATAAGGGAACAGCCTGTTCCACCAAAGCCTCAAATGCGGCCAATCCGTTCTGCTTCACAAAACTGTCCGGATCATGACCTTCGGGCAGAACAACCGCTTTTGCGGAAAGGCCTTCATTCAAAAAAGCAGGTAGTGTTCGCATGGCTGCCGACTTCCCTGCCTCATCCGAATCAAAAACGACAACAGCCTCCCGGGCATATCCTTTGATCTTGCGAATATGGTCGCCCGTCATAGCCGTGCCAAGGGTAGCCACGACCTCATCCAGGCCTTTTTGCTTTAATGCCAGCAAATCCATATAGCCTTCAACAATAATCGCATACCCCTTTTCTCTGATACTTTTAAAAGAACCATCCAGCCCATATGGAAACTCCCCCTTATGAAAAACAGGCGTTTCAGGAGTATTCAAATATTTCGGCATTCCGTCGTCAAGAACCCTGCCCCCAAACCCTATAACCTTCTCTCTCAAATTCGAAATGGGAAACATCACGCGACCCCGGAAACGATCATAATGCCCCCCGTTTTTCCTCGGGATAATCAACCCGGCCTGCGCAGCATGCCCGGGATCAATATTTTCACTCCTCAGATGACGGATGAGCCCGTCCCATTTATCCGGAGCATACCCCAATCTGAATTTTGCTATAATTTCTTTTGAAATCCCCCGGTTCTGGAAATAATCTCTTGCTGTTTTTCCCGCCCGCTCATGCTCCAGAACTCTTTGAAAAAAAGATGCGGCCATGTCATTTATTCTAAAAAGGCTTTCCCGTAAATCACTTTTCCGCTTTTCCTCCGAAGGCGAGAAATCACCGGAGATTGTCACATTATACCTTTCAGCCAGGTCTTTCAGGGCCTCGGGAAAGGTGAAATTGTGATAGGCCATCCAAAAAGCGAACAGGTCTCCTCCTTTCTTACAGCCAAAACAGTGAAACATCTGTCTTTCCTGGCTGACGGTAAATGAAGGATCTTTCTCTGCATGAAAAGGGCAAAGCCCCATGAAATTCTTTCCAGACTTTTTCAGTTGAACAACCTGACCGATCACATCCACAATGTCAGCGGTCCGCTTGATTTCATCTTTTGCAGACTGAAAGGAAACCATCTGTTTTTTCCACCGATACGGTTTTTTCAGGTTTTCAGGGTCTCAAATTAAGAACCTATGTGAGATACAAAACACTTCAGAGCCATAAACGACAAAAACTCCTTCATTTTAAGAAGAAGTTTCATTTTATCAACCGCCGAGTTTGATCTGTATCCATTATTCCTCTCAATGAGTGCCGAGAAAAGCTATTAATTCAGCAATTCCCTGGCTATCTCACTGACTATTTTGCCTTCCGCCCGTCCCGCCATTTTTGCCATAGCCGACTTCATAATCTTTCCCATATCTCGCGGCCCGGAAAGGGAAAGGTCAGAAATTATTTCGGACAGGATCTGTTCTATTTCACCACGATTCAACTGTTTCGGAAGATATTCATATAATATTTTAGCCTCTTTTTCCTCTTTCAAACACAGATCTTCGCGACCAGCTGCCCTAAATTCCTCTGCAGCTTCTTTGTTTTTTCGAATCATGGAGGAGATATTCGAAAGAATCTCATCTTCATTAAGATCCCTTCTCTTTTCAACCTGCTCATTCTTCAGTTGGGTTCTAAGCATCCTGAGAATGGAGAGTCGAACAGTATCCTTCGCCTTCATAGCAATTTTCTGGTCTTCGGTTATCTTATCCTGTAGCGCCATTATTCCACCAATGTTCTCTAATCTATGACAAACACACGACATGTCAAGTTCTAATTGTTCGTGCCCTTCCTGTCATCACAGGCCCGTATAGCCTCCGAAAGATCCAGACTGCCATCATAGAGAGCCCTTCCGGTGATCATCCCGACAACCCCATCTTCTGCAAGAGGCAATATATCCAGCACATCCGACAACCCTGATATTCCACCCGATGCAATAACGGGAACGTCCACAGACTGAGCCAACTCTCTTGTGGCTTCCACATTACAGCCGCTCCGCATACCGTCTCGACGAATATCCGTATAGATAATCGCCGCAAGGTTTTCTTTCTCAAATTTTCCGGCAAGTTCAGACGGACTCAAATCAACATTTTCAGTCCAGCCCTCAAGGGCAACCATCCCATCTTTTGCGTCAATTCCAAGAATAATCCGGCCTGGAAAAGTGCGACAGGCATTAATAACAAATCCAGGATCCTTACAGGCCACCGTTCCCAATATCAAATATTGTATTCCCAGATCAAAATATGCCGCCATCGTGGCCATATCCCTGACACCACCCCCTAATTCGATAGGGATGGTCACGGACTCCACGATCCGTCTGATTGCGTCCCTATTCACAGGCCTGCCCTGAACAGCTCCATCCAGGTCCACCAGATGAAGCCTTCGCGCACCTGCGTTGAACCATTTTGAAGCCATTTCCTCAGGATGATCAGAGAAGATTGTCTCTTCGGACATCTTTCCCTGCCTGAGTCTGACGCAACGCCCCTCTTTAATATCTATGGCTGGAATTACAAGCAAAGGTCTACTCCTTCTTATCCTCTTTGACAGGTGTGCCGGGCATTTCTTCAAACAGCTTCTTCAACCCAATCATGGCCAGTTTCTCCGCCGTCAACCATTTGCCATCACTATCGGCAAATGTACTAAAATCAAACAAATTTTCCATTAAAGATTGTTGCGTTTTATCGTAGCTGCCTTTCCACAGGATAGCTCCATCAGATGTTCTGAGGAGCCACAGGTCAAAAGCAACAGAAGCGGGAACATCTACGGCATAATCGGAACCTCGCCGGTCCCTCCATCGAAAAACGTTGCCTCCCAGAACAGCGTCGGTTCCGAAAGTTTTTCCCACTTCTTCAATAATTTCCAGTGCCCCCATACCCATTTTCTCATCCGAGCCCAGAATATTCTCGAAAACTCCCCTCGCCTGTCCCGGCGGAACCATTTTCCATCTTCGATCCTTAATAAGCTGTCCCCAAAGTTCGTCGGTCATCATCGTCGTCACCTGAACAGAAACAGGCTGGGCCAAAAAAGCCGACCCTGTGACCTGGCTTCGGATAATATCAGGCACTTCATTCTGACCCATCGCCGGACTGAAACCAACCACGACCACGCTTTTTATAGCAGAAGTGGCTGGCCTCCCGGTAAGGGGAGAGGTTTTTCCTCCCTGGCACCCAACAAAGGTCAGCCCGAGAAAAACCCATGCCACGCATTGGAACAGCCCCATCTTTGCGGCCAGTTTCACAGGCATACCTACTCCTTTATGATAAATTTAAACCGAATAATCTAATAATTTCGAAGACCTGATCGGTCAACAAAGAGACTAAAGGACTCCCTTGGTTGAAGGCAGGATTCCAGCCAAGCGTTCTTCCACGGTTGAGGCCTGGTCAATAGCCCTGCCGAACCCTTTAAAAATAGCTTCTGAAATATGATGAGGTTCTTCTCCTGCAAGCAAATCAATATGCAGTGTCATCCCCGCATGAATCGTTATGGCCCGAAAAAATTCTTTGAGCAGACCCATGTCAAAGGTGCCGGAGACCGACCTGGAGAACGGGACCCTGTAACCAAGAAACGGGCGATTTGAAAGATCTACAACAACCCGCGCCATGGCTTCGTCCATGGGGATGGTTGCTTCTCCATACCGTCTGATTCCTTTCCTGCTGCCAAGAGCTTCATTAAAAGACTGTCCAAGACAAATACCCAGATCTTCAACCGTGTGGTGATCATCGACCTCTCTATCGCCCCGGGCTTTCAATTCCAACTCCATCATGCCATGGGCAGTCATAAGATCGAACATGTGGTCCATGAAACCAATGCCGGTATTCACAACCGAACGACCGTCCCCATCCAATTTCAACTGGAGCAGAATCTCAGTTTCTCTGGTTTTCCTTTCAATCCTCGCTGTTCGCATGATTCTATAGCCTGTATTTTGCGCTGATTCCAATTCGGAAGGATTATATGTGGATCATCTGCCGCAGGCAGACAACATCAAAAAAAGATGGTGGAGATGAGGGGACTCGAACCCCTGGCCTATACGTTGCGAACGTACCGCTCTCCCACCTGAGCTACACCCCCACATGGTTGTTTTGGTAAGAAATACCGATGTTTTTCAAGCTCAATGGCTAAACAACTTCCCAAAAAGATTAAACAAACATTGAACTCAATCTATTATGATAAATCTTTTTTCTTATTTAATCAATATTTTTTTCTATATTGAAAAACATTCCTTGAATCCATACCTCGTTGAGTAGTCGAGTAGGTAAGCCGTTAAGTGGTTATTATTATTTCAAGTTATCCCTTTCATATCAAAATTGGACACCTTGTGGAGTTCAATAGACAATCCCCCAATTTCTAAAAAAGGCGGGATTAATTTAACGTGCTTATTTTCCAACTCAACGACTCGACCACTTAACTATTTAACGAAGTCTGTAGTAGTGATCCGGTAACCCCTTCGAGTCACGGGTATTGAAATTAGTTCCGAAACCGTATTGGATCACCGCAACAGATTTTCCCTCCCTCAATCACACGTGCAAAAATACCTTCCCGAGGCATTATACAATCCCCAGCGAGATAATATATAGCACATTTACTGTGACATTCCTTTCCTTTTTGGGTAATCTCCACCTGTGCAGTCCCTCCCAGATTCAACAGCGTGCCTACCGGGATTACCTCCCAGTCAATGCCTCTGGTAGCGATATTCTCCGCAAAATTCCCAAAAGTGACATTCAGACCTCGATCACGGGCCTTTTCTATACTTTCAGCAGACAAAAAGCTCACCTGCCTATGCCATTTTCCCGCATGGGCATCTCCATCGATCCCATGATCTCGGACGAGATAAGCCTCTGTTACGGTCACCTTGGGCGTTCCTTTTTTCTTGCTACTGGCAATAGAAACAATTTCCATATCTTAACCGACCTTCCTGGAACTCTCAATAATTTCGGATGAATTTCATAAGAGGCCTCAATCGTGTTCCTTTTTAATTATCGCTGACAATGTTACCGAGTCAAGCTTGTCAACCATGGCCTTTGTGGCCTCTTCCCAGATATTGCGTGTTAGACAATATTCCTTCCTTTCACACGATTCAGGGTTCTCAACACAATTGCACAGGTCTATGCCGCCTTCGAGGATTCTTACGATATCCCCAACGGTGATTCTATCGGCATCCCTGTTCAACATATGTCCTCCTTTTGGTCCTCGTACACTTTTTATGAAGCCCGCTTTTTTCAACGGAATAATAAGCTGTTCGAGATATTTGACGGACAGATTTTCCCGCTTGGAAATCTCACTGATCTGAACGGGACCATCACCGAAATGCTTTGCCAGATCCAGCATCATTCTGGTTCCATAACGACTCCTGGTAGATAATTTCATACGTGCATCTCCCGTTGGATCAATCCTCTGATTTTAGAGCAGTGTTTTTGCATCTTTAAAATCCCTGTTCGTCTCGAATACAATTTCCCATTGTTTTAGTATACTTTAATTAAGGTTAAAACCGTTGTCAAGGGGGTTCGACATAACACAGCTGTCATTGCGGATATTTGCCCCAATCACTTATGGGAACAATATCCATAAAAGGAATTGCCGCAAGGGGTTTACTTTCAGACCCATAAAAGGCTAAAATAGCTTATTAGAAAAACCGTCTGTTTATCCGACCCCTGAATGCCAAAAAGTAACAATACAATGATCATAAGGACAAAAGAAATGCGGAACATTCTTAATAGAGGCATGCTGTTTCAAAGCGCCTCAAGCCCATCAAATTTTCATCCGGAAAGGAGGGAAATATGGATCGACCTAATGAAAAATACTGGGACCTACGCCTTGGACTTGTAAAAGAAGCACTCGAAAAGAACAATTTCGAAGTATTTATTGCAGAAGACCCACTTGAAGCAAGCAATCTCGCCCTTGAGAGAATCATTCCCCGTACAGGGGCAAAAATTATCTCATGGGGCGGATCAATGACCTTTGTGGCCACGGGCCTTTATGATACGTTGAAAAATAGAGCAGATTTGGAGATCATTGATACTTTCACAAAAAGCGTCCCTCCTGAAGAAGCACTTGAACTGAGAAGGAAATCGCTTCTCTCTGATCTTTTCATCACGGGAACGAATGCATTGACTGAAACGGGAGAACTCATAAACCTCGATATGTATGGTAATCGTGTGGCGGCCATCACTTTCGGCCCAAAGGATGTCCTCATCTTTGTGGGAAGAAACAAAATCGTACCTGACCTTGAAAGGGCGATGCTTCGAATAAAGGAGTATGCGGCCCCCGCAAATGCCATAAGACTTGATAAAAAAACCCCGTGCACAAAAACAGCCTGCTGCGAAGAATGCAGGAGTCCGAACCGCATCTGCAATTCATGGACCATTACCCAGAAATCTTTTCCCAAAAACAGGATCAAAGTCATTCTGATCAACAAGGATATGGGATTGTAACGGTTAAAATTAGAAGGGAGAAGACTGTGAACCAGGAAAAAGATGAGTCCGTTCAGGAGTTCATGGATGAAATCGTAGATGACCTTAGATATACCCCGAAAAGAGAAAAGCCTGCCCTTTATGAACAGTTGACTGAATTCAGCCGGGATAACAAAACCGTCATTTTTGCGGGGGCAGGCATCGTTATACTACTGATTCTGATAATCACCCATTTTACAGCCATGGGCAACAAAGTCTCTCGGGAAGAAATGGCTCCATTGCAGGGGGAACTCCAGGAACTCAAAGAAAGGGTTATCGCACTGGAGGGTGTGGAAAGGCGTCTTTCTCTGATTGAAAAACAGACTGAAAAATCCATTCAAACCAATAACAGGAAAATCGACAGCAGAAAAAGAAACAGTTCCGGCGGAAAACGCTATTATACGGTACGAAAAGGAGATACCCTTTCCGGAATTGGGAAGAAATTCGGAATTTCAGCAAAAAAGCTGTGTGAACTTAATAAAATAAGCGTAAAAACGACGCTCCAGTTAGGGCAGAAGCTTCTTGTTAAGAACTAACGCACAGACAGATATTGACATCATAAGCCGCTTCCACAATAATGGCGCGCTGATCGAAGAACAAAGCCTTGGTAATTCAATAACACGAAAAAAGCCTATTTTGAAAGGAGTAAACATGTCATACCAACTTACAGAAGAACAACAAATGCTGAAAGATACGGTTGCCCGCATTGCAAAAGAACAGATTGCACCGGGGGCGGCCCTGCGCGATGAGGAAGCAAAATTCCCCTGGGATATGGTTGAAATCCTTCGAGAAAATGCCCTTTTCGGGGCCGATTTCCCGGAAGAGTACGGTGGTTCCGAAATGGGGTTATTTTCTCTTTGCCTGGTTATCGAGGAGATCGCAAAAGTCTGTGCATCCACCTCGGTAGTTCTCCTCGTCCATGAACTGGGGACCATGCCCATCATGTTAGGAGGAAACGAAGAACAAAAGGCAAAGTATTTCCCGAAACTGGCATCCGGAGAAAATCTCATAGCCTTCGGTCTTACGGAACCCAACGCAGGATCGGATGTTTCCGGCCTGAAAACAAAGGCTGTCAAGGATGGCGATGAATACGTGTTGACGGGAACCAAGATGTTTATTTCCCATGCCGATGTGGCAGATGTCCTCTGCATTGCAGCAAGAACAGACACCTCACTGCCCGCGCACAAGGGAACGGGAATCTTTGTTGTGGAAAAGGGCACTCCCGGCCTCAGCATAGGAAAACACGAAAATAAGATGGGTATTCGAGGATCCTCCACTGTGGAAATTATCCTGGAAGAAGTACGGATTCCCGCATCCAATATCCTGATGGGTGAAGACAAAGGGTTTGCCATCCTCATGAAAACTCTGGACCTCACGAGGATTCCGGTTGCGGCTCAGGCCGTTGGAATTGCCCAGGGCGCGCTCGACTATGCTGTTCAGTATACCAAAGAAAGAACCCAGTTCGGAAAACCTATTTTTTCCTTTCAGGGACTGCAATGGATGATGGCGGATATGGCAACCCAGGTAGAAGCAGCCAGACAGTTAACCTACAAAGCGGCAGCCACCTTTGAACAACTGCCCAAAAACCTGGACAGGGTACCCAAGGAAATGATCAGAAGCTCTGCAATGGCAAAACTCTTCGCCGCCGATACAGCCATGAAGGTAACCACGGACGCAGTCCAACTTCTTGGTGGATACGGTTATGTGAAAGAATATCCTGTAGAAAGGATGATGCGTGATGCCAAGATCACCCAGATTTATGAAGGGACAAGCCAGGTACAGAAGGTCATCATAGCCGGTACGCTGTAACTTCCGATGGCGGAATGCGGAACGCGGAATGTTTTCGCACAAACTTCCCTGGATAATTGGTTGAAAAAAGCCCCATCCCCTAAAGGGGGCGGGGCTTTTTTTTAGGAGCATTGCCTCCGGCCGGAAAAAAGGTCAGCCAGATCAAGACAGAAATTTATGTGTTCCCACGCTGGAGCATGGTAACCGGAAAGAGCGAACCGCAGAATATCGAACAAGGAACCACAGAATGACGAAGTGTGGAATCGCTTCGCTCTAACTTTTTCAGGGCTATCTGGATTAGTAGAATGCCATCCTTCGACATTCGACATTCCTTGTTCGATATTGGATATTCGCTTTTCTAAAGAGCACAATCGCAGGACAGTGCTCAAGTGCTGTTAACCGGCAACCAGCAACCATACATAACAGATAATCAGGGCAATTCCTGCAACCAGGAACCCGCCTCAAACCATTTCTCCCTCAAGGCTTCCAGCTCTCCGCTCTTTTCAAGCATGCCAAGAAAATTCTGCACCCAGTTTAACAGCAGGGGATCATTTCCGGGTAAGGCCACGCCGATAGGTTCAATAGTCAAAGGTTTCACGAGGGAAGCCAGCCCTTCCTCTGGATATCGAAGGACAGAAATGACACAGATGGGATAATCAGCAACCATGGCATCCACTTTTCCGTCAACGACCATAGCGACGGCAGCATCATAGTCCCGCGCTAATACAAGCTGCGTTTTGGGAAGCAGTTTTTCCACAAAGACCTGACTCGTCGAGCCTTTCAGAGCCGTCAGGGATGTGTCGGGTGTGTTGATATCTTCCGTGTTGGCTGCAGCTTCGATCGTATTCGTCTTTGTAAGGATCGATTTTCCTGAAATAAAATAAGGGCCAACAAAAGCCACTTCCATATTTCTCTTGGGAGTCATCGTCATACTGGACATGACCATATCTACATCTCCCCTTTCAAGTGCAGACAACAGTTCGGCAAAAGGCATGGTAGCCAACTTCAGTTTGACGCCCATGGCTCCTGCCATAATGGATGCGATGTCCGGTTCCAGTCCGATTACCTTACCGCTTTTTGTGGTCATATTCAACGGAGGCATGCTTCCCGCTGTCCCCACAATCAATTCCCCCCTCTTGACAATGGCATCGATTCCCGGTGAGACAGGCGCCTTAACAGGAGGCTCACCGGTATGAACACACGCACCGAAAATAGACAGTACAAACAACAACGTCACAAAAGCCACAATTCTTTTCATCATTCTCTCCCTGTTATTCTTTGCTCATTAATAAGTAAAAGACTTTCCACGCAACCAATCACATCCGTTATTTCTGTTTTTCAAGGAGTTCTTCCTTGGCGTTCTTGTACTGTTTTTCCGTAATAGCTCCCTGCTGGTATGCCTTATCCAGATCAATCAACTCCTGCCCCAGGGTACTGGTTCGTGTCGTCGATTTCACCTCCGCCTTTCCTCCACCGCACCCGGCAACGCCCCCGGCAAGAACAAGGGCACAGAGTATTATACCTATTCTAAAGAATCTCATTTCATTTCCCTCCTAAATGTTTTCACTGCAAAAAACGGCCATACGAAAAATTCCGAGCCTATAATATCCACTCACCTTGCTCCTTTCATTATCGTTTATTGCAGGTGAATAATCAAGAGTATTTGCACCCCAACCCTACACCCTCTAATGAGAATTGTTAATTGCTGGATTTTGTCTTGACAAAACTCCGCATCAAATCCTATAAATAAAGCATTGAAAACTTGCCTATGGTTGGGCATATTTATTTTCACAAACCAATTTCCCCACTTATCGTAAGAATCTCGGTTACCTCAGAATCATGAACAGCCCAGGCCCTCTTTTTTGGGGTGAAGCATGAGGCTTTGCTTCCCAAAGGGGAGATAGCTCGCCAAGAAAAAAGGACTTTTTCATGGATATCCTGATTCAAATCATCATCACAGGATTTGCAACCGGCGGTGTTTACGGACTGATCGCCCTTGGTTTCGTTCTCATCTACAAGGCCACCAGCATTTTGAACCTGGCCACAGGCGCGTTCATGTCTCTCGGGGCATTTGTATGCCTGAGCATCATCACCCAGGCCGGGGCCCCTTTCTGGGTAGCCTTTCTGGGAACCCTTGTTTTTGCCTTTTTATTAGGCCTGATCATCGAAAAACTGGTGTTGCGCCAACTCATAGGGGAACCGATTATCTCAGTCATCATGGTAACCATCGGTCTTGCATTTATGTTACAGGGCATTACCCATATGATCTGGTCCCCTGAATACCGTTCCTTTCCTGAAATATTCCCGCCCGAACCTCTCGACTTGAACTTCGCCATTGTCCCGTCCGGTCTTCTGTGGGGGTTTGTCTTTGCCATTATCGGAACCATCATCTTCATCCTCATTTTCAAATTCACCCGAACCGGCGTAGCCATGCGGGCCACAGCCAACGACCAACAGGCAGCCTTGTCCATGGGAATCAGCGTCAGGTGGATCTTTGCCCTCTCCTGGAGTTTCGGCGCGATCGCCGCCGTCATCGGCGGCATTGTCATCGGAAACATCAGCGGGATCAGCATTTATATGGGCGACATCGGGCTCAAAGTGCTGGCCGTAATCATACTGGGAGGCCTTGACAGCATCGGAGGCGCCATCATCGGTGGCTTCATCATAGGGATACTCGAAAACCTGACCGGCATTTACATCGATCCGCTGGTGGGAGGAGGGGCAAAAGCAGTGGCTCCCTTTTTCGTTCTGGTCATTATTTTAATGATCCGCCCCTATGGCCTTTTCGGGAAAAAAATTATAGAGAGGGTCTGAGCAATTTTGAACTTTGGATTTCAGCACTGAATCTATATTCAAGTGCGTAATCCGTACATGCAATTCAGGGATATGTCATGAGATGCGGGGACTTCAGAGAAACGTACATTAAAGACGAAGAGATCTTTCAATCCCTTTTCGTAAAATGGTGGCTGGGCCTTTTTTTTGTTTTTCTCCTGATCTTTCCCTTTATAGCCAATGCCTATCAGCTATACATAGCCAATATGATTGGGTTCGCCATCATCGCCGCTGTCGGGCTCAACATCCTCACAGGTTTTACAGGGCAGATCTCCTTAGGGCACGCGGCCTTCGCCGGGGTTGGCGGCTACACCTCCGCCATTTTGGTCACTCAACTGGGGTTTTCTTTCTGGGTCGCCCTCCCCTGCGCCGGCGTCATGGCCGCCATTGCCGGACTTATTATCGGCATCCCGTCCCTTCGCGTCAAAGGGCTCTACCTATGCATTGCCACCCTGGCCGCACAGTTTATCTTTGAGTTTGTTTTTGTTCACTGGGAAAGTCTGACCCATGGTATTCGAGGCATCAACGTACCGCCACCCAGCATCGGAACCTTTCTCATCAACACAGAAAAACGTTTCTATTTCGTCACGCTTATCGTGGTGATCCTAGCAGTGGGATATGCTCGAAACCTGGTTCGAAGCCGCGTGGGCCGCGCCTTTGTGGCCATACGGGACCGCGACCTGGCAGCCGAAATCATCGGAATAGACCTTTTCCGCTATAAGTTAACCGCCTTTGCCATATCCTCTTTTTACGCAGGCATCGCCGGAGCCCTGTGGGTGGGATTCATCCGCATCGTCACCCCGGAACACTTTCCTTTTCATCTGTCTGTGCAGTACCTGGCCATGGTCATTGTGGGAGGACTTGGGAGTGTAATGGGATCCATCTTCGGCGCCGTATTCATGACCCTTGTACCAGAGGTACTGAATGTTCTGGCTGGAAGTCTCACAAAAATATTTGCAGGGGCCGGCCATTTCTTTATTCCTTTTAAAGAAGTAGTTTTCGGCGGTTTGATTGTACTGTTTCTCATATTCGAACCCCGTGGCCTGGCGGAAATCTGGCGGCGTATCAAAGCCTTTTTTCTTCTGTGGCCATTTTCATACTGATCATGCAAATCAAAAGGGAGGTGATACCGGTTATCCTGTTTTTTCGTCCATTACAATCGAAGCCGAAAACAAGCACCCGCTATTTGGGAGCCACCAGAAATTTGAGGAGGAGATGAGAATGAAAAAAGGTGTCTTTACGTCATTGGGACTGGCAGTTCTGGGGATTCTTTTCATGATGCCCTTCGCTCAAACCACCCTTGCGGCCGATGAAATCAAGATCGGCGCCGTACAGCCGGTTACCGGCCGTTTTGCTTTTGCAGGTGTACATATCAATGCGGGTCTGGAAGACGCACTGGCAATGGCCAACGCTGAAGGGGGCATTAACGGGAAAAAGATCAAATATATCATGGAAGACGGTACCTACAAAGTGGATGTTGCGGTGGCCGCTTTCAAGAGAATCATGGCCAGGGACAACCCGGTAGCCATGTACGGTGAAAGCACCGCTCTCGGTAAGGCCATGTCCCCTGAAATCAAAGATCGCTACAAAATCCTCTATAGCTCCACATCCTTTTCCGGTGAACTGGCAGATACCGCCAAAAATCCTTTTGTCTTTGTACCAGGCCCCACCTATGGTGACATGTTCGGGATCCTGCTCCAGTATATTGCCAAGGAAAAACCGGGCGCCAATGTGGCATTTTTCTACAGCGACACGGAATTTGGAAAGGATCCGGTGGCTCATGGAAGAGAAGTCTGTAAGAAGTTGGGCCTTAACCTCGTAGCGGAAGAAGTGGCCAAAGTGGGTGGCGTGGACATTACCTCTCAGGTTCTTGATCTGAAGAGAAAAAAGGCGGAATATGTCATCTTTCAGGGTTTTGTTCTGTCCCCCATTCCCGCAGTGCTCAAACAGGCCCGCGACTATGGACTCAAAGCCAAGTTCATGGGAACTTTCTGGGGCACCCACAAAATGCTGTTAGATAAACTGGGTCCCCTGGCAGAAGGGTACCTGGGCGTTATGCCGTACGCCTTCTACTCTCAAACCGAAATCCCCATGATCCAGAAAATCAGGGCCTGGACAGAAAAACATCACCCGAAAGTAAAATACCGACCCACTTCTTATATGCAAGGATTCTTCACCGGCCTGGTTTTCGTAGAATGCTTGAAACGGGCAGACAAAGCAGGGGAACTTAACGGCCCCGGCCTGGTCAAAGCCCTGCAGTCCCTGAAAGATGTGGATACCGGGGGGCTCATGTGCCCGTTTACTGTTACCGACAATAAAATCCCTTACGGGAGGGTCTACAAGGCCAACACTAAAAAGAAGATATTCGAACCCATTTCAGACTGGATCAAGACGGAATAGAATACGCAATACGCAATAATGTAGGGGCGAAAAATTTTTCGCCCCTACCCAAAAAAGGTTCACCCCCATGACCGACATCCTCACCATGCCCATGCTTCTCAAGCGAAATGCAGATAGGCTGGGCCATACCAAGGCGGCCATTAGAGAAAAAGAATTCGGCATCTGGCAGCCGGTCACCTGGCAGGGATATTTTGAGAACGTACGTGATTTCGCCCTTGGTCTCCGTCAACTTGGTTTCAAGAAAGACGATAAGCTGTCCTATGCCGGCGACAACCGCCCCGAGGGTCTGTACTCTGAACTGGCTGTCCAGGCCTTGGGGGGGGCCATTGTGGGGATCTATCCAGACAGTCACCTGGACCAGGTGGAATATATCATCAACCACTCGGACTCTATTTTCGTAGTGGCCGGTGACCAGGAACAGGCAGACAAAATGCTTGAAATACAGGATAAGTGCCCAAACATTATTAAAATTATCGTGGATGACGCCAAAGGGATGCGGCGATATGATGAGCCGTTGCTGGCCTATTTCAAAGACATTCAGAAACTGGGCCGGGAAGTGCATGAAAAAGAGCCCCATCTCTTTGATGAAATGATTCAAAAAGTCCAACCTGATGACGTGGGCATGATCAATTACACCTCGGGCACCACCGGGTTGCCAAAGGGAAGCATGATTACCCACCACAACATGTACTCTGTGGCCAAAGGCCAGGATGAGGTGGATGAAGCCCAGGATGATTTTGAATATGTTTCCTTCCTTCCGCTCCCCTGGATCGGCGAGCAGGAATTCGGCGTTTACTGGGCTCTTTACAAGGCCTTCACCGTCAATTTCCCTGAAAAAGTGGAAACGGTCCAGGAGAATATTCGCGAAATCGGCCCACACATCATGCTGGCTCCGCCACGCATATGGGAACGCATGTGTTCGGACATTCAGGTCAAAATACAGGATGCAGTATGGATCAAACGACTGACCTACAAATGGTTTCTGTCCGTGGGGTATAAGGTGGCGGACCACGTATTGAACAAAAAACCGCTCCCCATAAGTTTGAAATTCCTGAATATGCTGGGATATGTTTTGCTGTTCAGATCACTAAAGAACTACCTGGGTCTCGCTCGTCTGCGCCATGTCTATACGGGCGGGGCACCTCTGGGACAGGAAATCTTCAATATGTTCCTGGCTCTGAACGTCAACATCAAACAGGTCTACGGTATGACCGAGCAGACTGCGGGTTCCATCATCCACCGGACCGGCGACATTCGCCTCGATACGGTGGGGAAACCCATCCCGGGAGTTGAATTCAAAATCTCCGATTCAGGAGAATTATTGTCTCGGGGCGACACCATCTTCAAAGGCTATTATAAGAATCCGGAAGCCACGGAAAAAGCATTGAAAGGCGGCTGGTTTCATTCGGGCGACGCTGGCATCATTGAAGACGACGGGCACATTATCATCATTGATCGCATGTCCGACGTCATGAAGCTGGTGGACGGAAGTAAGTTTTCACCGCAACTCATTGAAAACAAATTGCGCTTCAGTCCCTACATCGTAGATGCGGTGGTCATTGGCCAAAACAGACCCTTCATAACGGCCATGATTGCCATCGATATGGCCAATGTGGGCAAATGGGCCGAAAACAACCAACTGGCCTACACTACCTTTGCAGACCTTTCCCAAAAAAACCAAACGTACGATATTATTGCAATAGAGGTGGCAAAGGCCAATGAATCCCTGCCCAAAGTAGCGAAAATCAACCGATTTGTACTCCTTTATAAGGAACTTGATGCCGACGACGATGAGCTGACCCGGACCCGAAAGGTTCGAAGAACATTCGTTGAAGAACGATACAAGGATCTGATTAAAGGCCTCTATGGCGACCGGGAGGAGATCCCGGTAGAAGCCAATATCCGATACAAGGACGGAAAAGGTTTTCGAATGAAAACCACGGTCAGGATAAAACAGGTGGAACCCTCTACAGATGGGAACAACATCCCATTCCCGGCATGAAAAAATGGAAGATAAAAACGACTACCAGTTACACCTTAAAAATATCCATCTCAGTTTCGGGGGAATTAAAGCCCTGCACGGCGTAACAACAGGGGTGAAAGAAGGGGAAATTTTTTCCATTATCGGTCCCAACGGGGCCGGGAAGACGTGTCTGTTAAATTGTATCAATCGATTTTATCAGCCGGAGCAGGGCAGTATCATTTTTGAAGGTCACGATATCTCCCGGATCAAACCCCACCGCATTGCGAAACTGGGCATAGCTCGGACCTTTCAAAATGTGGAGCTGTTTGGTCATATGACCGTGCTTGACAACATAAAGTTAGGTGCCCATGTTCACCTGAAATCAGGCTCCCTTTCGGGTGGAATCTATTACGGGAAAACCAGGAACGAAGAAATTGCGCTTCGAAAAGATATCGAAGAGAAAATCGTCGACCTCCTGGAAATCGAGCCCATCCGAAAACATGTGGTTCATTCCCTTCCCTACGGTCTTCAAAAACGTGTGGAAATGGCCCGTGCCCTGGCCATGCGTCCTCGAGTACTCCTGCTGGACGAACCAGCCACCGGTATGAATCTGGAAGAAACCGAAGATATCGCCCGCTTCATCCTGGATATCAACGAGGAGTGGGGAATCACCATCATCCTGATCGAGCACGACATGGGCGTTGTGATGGATATCAGCAACCGGATTTGCGTGCTCGACTTCGGGCAGAAAATTGCAGAAGGCAAGCCTTTGGAAATTCGCCATAACGAAAAAGTAATCAGAGCCTACCTGGGAGAAGAAGACCTCACCTACTCCAGGTTAGGGGCATAGCCCACCGTCAGGAAGCCAGAGAAACCCTATGGAACCGTTACTTGTCGTAAACAATATCGAAGTTATCTATCACAATGTCATCCTTGTGCTGAAAGGGATGTCCCTTCAAGTGGAGGAAGGCAAAATTGTGGCTGTCCTGGGCAATAACGGCGCCGGGAAAACCACAACTCTGAAGGCTATTTCCGGTCTGCTCAAATCGGAGGACGGCGCAGTTACCGATGGACAGATCCAATTCAAAGGAGAACGAATTGATCGGAAGAACCCGGAAGAGATCGTTCGTAAAGGTATTTTTCAGGTTATGGAAGGAAGGCGGGTATTTGAAGACCTCACCATTGACGAAAACCTCATCGCCGGCGGCCACACAAACAGAAGTCGGCGCAGAATGAAAGAGGACATCGGGAAAGTGTATGGACTTTTCCCCCGCTTGCAGGCCCGAAAAAATGTTCTTGCTGGCTATATCAGTGGAGGAGAGCAGCAAATGCTGGTCATTGGTCGAGGACTCATGTCTACGCCCACGCTCATGCTGCTCGACGAACCATCTATGGGGCTTTCCCCCCTGCTGGTCTCAGAAATTTTCAAGATTATTCAACGAATCAATCAAGCAGAAAAAGTCAGCATCCTTCTCGTGGAACAAAATGCACGGCTTGCCCTCTCCATCGCCAGCCACGGCTATGTAATGGAAAACGGCCGCATCGTCCTGGACGATACCGTGGAAAAGCTCAAGGAAAACGCCGATGTGAGGGAATTCTATCTGGGGCTCACCGAGGTGGGCAAAAAGAAGAGCTACCGAGACGTCAAGCACTACCGGAGAAGGAAACGGTGGTTGACTTAGGAGCAATACCCGTGAATGAATTCCATTCATCTTTGTTTGTCAGGCATTTGCGCGTTACTCGACTTTGCTCTCTTATAGACCTTTTTCAGGTGTCAGGTCTCGGGTATCAGGAAAAAACTTGTTGTCATTCGATTGATTCAACATAGAATCATAGAGTTATGTTGTCTCAAATCACATTTTTGGAATATTGGACCCGGAGCCCTAACACCTGACACCTCGGCGAGGACAGGATCTCGAAATTCTTCACCGGAAAGCGGTATGAATCTCATTCATTCACGGGTATTGGACTTAGGGGTCTATGTCTATTTATCCATCGCCCCTGGAACGCACCGCAAAAGCGCGGATGCCGTTGCTGGAGCTGAGAATACCCCAGTCCCTCACACCCTCGTCGAAATAGAAGAGCCACGCGGTTGAGATAAGAGGCAGGCTCTCACCTGACCACACATACCAACCAGTGGTCTTCAAAAGGGGCGTCATATTGCGTTTGCCCACGCCATCTTTGTAAAGACGCTCCAACTCATCCGCAGTAGGCATCCTCCACCCACCACCGTCAAGGTTCAAACTCTCCGCCCAGGATCTGGCTTCTTCCCAGTTTGTGTCTCTATCGGGGCCAACCTTCCACTCAAGTCCAGTGCTGGTATCTTTTACAATCCCATTCGCACAAGCCAAATAAACGCTATCTTGTTTGAAAGCATCGGATGCGGGAGAGGAAAAGTGGGGATATGTCGGAGTGGGTAACTGATGCGTAGAAGCTTGTAACTGGCCTGTAGAGGCTTGTAATTGGTCAATCCGGCCTTCATGCCTTCGGGAACGCACCGCAAATGCCCGTATGTCGTTAGAGGTGGCGCGGTCGAGCCAGTAACCGTAGCCTCCGTAGAAGTAAAAGACCCAAGCATATGTGGAACATGTAGTATCATCGATAAACATCCACCATCTATTGGTCTTCAAGGGGGTATCCTTAGTTTCGCTCGACCACACCCACAATCCGGCAAACTTTAAAAGAGGCGTCATATTATTATAGCCTGCGCCTTGCTTGTAAAGGCTTTCCAGTTCACCCTTGGTTGGGATTCTCCATCCACCGCCATCGAGATTGAGACGTCGCACCCACGATCTTGCTTCATCCCAATTGGTGTTCTTGTCAGGACCAACCTTCCACTCAAGTTCAGTCTTCGTGTCTTTTACGATTCCATTCGCATAAGCCACATATACACCTTCCCGCTGGAACACTTTGGATGTGGAAGAAGGCCGGCGTGAATAAGTCGTCGTCGGCTGAATGGATAGCGTGGGGGGTTGGCTTGTATGAGTCATCACCGGCTGCTTGGCAACCTGCAATTGTTCCAATCTGATCTCAAGTTTTTCATCTTCGCCTGCATTCAGATTTACCCACATTTTCTGCATCCTGTATCCCTTTTCAGATGTTTCCACATGATAACTACCGGGATCAAGTTCGATCCCTTGATAAAATTTGGGGACAATATTCAGGATTCTTATTCTTGCATCTGTCGGTTCCACTTTCACAAACAGCCTGGGTTTTGAAACCACCGTTGGAATAGAAGCAGTCTTCCTTTCTTTTTGCTCAAGGGCCTCAATCTTTTTATTTTGTTTAAGCGTTTCCATCTTTCTTTTTGCAATGGGGGCAAAAATCCCTTTGGGAAATGTTTCAAGATACGCATCAAATAGTGCAGGATCATCGCTGTCTCTAATGGACTCCCAGAAAAGCATGTCCTTGTCAAGGGTGCTCTGGTTGACCTTCGGAGTAGGAATATCAGGGACGCTCTGCTTGACCTTCGGAAGAGGCAGAGGTATTTCTTTTTTCACCGATGCCACAAAAACAAATTCCCCGCCTTGATCCCCGGTATTCAATATGGGACGACAAAGCGGTGTCTGCTCCGAGTTATTTGCGATAACGGGGGCTATCCGGGCATAGAGTTCCTGGGTACTCAGAAAAGGCTTATCGCTTTCCCCCAATTCTTTGAGAAGTTGGTAGGCAAACACACTGTGCCCGCCGGTGCCCTGGTCAGACATCGGCGTCTTATTGCCGGAAGTCATACCCCATCTGCTTTTTTCGTGATACAGATTCAGGTAATACTTATCGTCAATTACAGGAGGCAGGCTCCGGGCCTTTCCGAAAAGCCTGCCCGAATAACAGGAATCGGAAACCAGCAGGACATGTCGGGCCCTCATGCTCCGCATCGCTTTTTGAACCTGAACATTGTCAAGATACGTCACAGGGTTTCCACCTACAGCATCTGCCGGGATCCACCAACCACCGTCATAGGTTCGATCAAGATCCCCATGCCCCGCAAAATAGATCAATACGCTGTCATTTGGCTTTGTCGATGCCGTCAGGGTCCGCAATTCCTTGTAAATGGTCTCCTTCGTGGCCTCACGGTCCAGAAGAAGCTTTACCTGGAATCCGTATTTCTCTTTTAGAACCTCAGCTATAGCTGTCGCATCGTTTATGGGCGTTTCAAGATCGGAAATTTCCGGACTTTTGTAATCGTTAATCCCGATGAGCAGCGCCTTATATTTTCCCAGTTTTCCGCTCTCGTGGCTGACATCATTGATGTTCGTTACTTTAACCGGTTTTTCAAGGGGTAACACAGCTTTTTTCGGGTGCTCTTTCCTCCCCTCCAATTTCAGTAAAGTTGCTATCCTGTCTGTGTGAACCTTCACTTTGTCAGCGGCTACAATCTCCCCGTCAACGACATTGATTGCCCGTATGCTGACCTTGAGCATTCCCTGGCCCCATAAAACATATCTCCCCGTCACAACAAAGTCTGCCCCAAGAAGCTTCCCGAATCGAGCAATCTGGTCTTGGTCAAACCACAGATCAGTACTTTTCTTGATCTCCTTCTTAATGATATCCTGAATTCTTCTCCTCTCAATAACCCTGTATCCATTATTTACAAGCGCGTCTACAATCCCGTCTTCAATATGCGAAGAGACCTCCCATTTTTTTTCAGATTTGCTCTCAATTATTCCAAAAACGGCTATTTTCTTGTTTTTAAGGATCTCCCTGCTTTCTGAAACAAGGCCTTTTGTAACCACCTCAATCCCTTCATCGAAATCGTAGGTTTGGGCTGAGATCTCTGGGACATTGATCGCACAACAAGCCAGAGTCAATCCAAACAGAAGTATCCACATGGAAACCCTATTTTTTTTGTCTCTTATTATCATTATCTTTCTCCAAGACTTTTTACTAACTGCTGGTTGGGACGGGATGGGAACTAAGGCCTCGTTAAGAGGTCGAGTGGGCAAGCAGTTAAGTCATTATCATACAAATTATAGTTTCGCAAATCATTCTATAATGGTCAAGTATTCAATTTCAATAATCAAAGCCAGGATCCTGAGACACATTACTCTAATAAGTCTGAAATCCAGAGCAAAAAATTGGAAGCCTGCGATTGTTCCATTCTGATTTCAACCCTTTTATCCTCACCTGCTTCCAGACCCACCCACCTTTTCTGTTTCCGATATCCTTTTTTTGAAATCTCCACATGATAACTGCCGGGATCAAGTTCCATCCCCTGATAAAATTTCGGGGCAATATTCAAAATCCTTACTCTTGCATCTATCGGTTCGACTGTCACAAATAACCTGGGTTTTAAAACCACCGTTGAAATGGAAACTGTCTCCCTTTCTTTTTGCTTAAGGGTTTCCATCTTTCTTTTTGCAATAGGGGAAAAAATCCCTTTCGGAAATGTTTCCAGATACGCACCAAATAGTGCGGGTTCATCGCTATATCTAATAGACTTCCAAAAGAGCATGTCCTTGTCAAGGATGCTCTGCTTAACCTTCGGGGTAGGAATGTCAGGGACTCTCTGTTCGACCTTCGGAATAGGTAGAGGTCCTTCTTTTTTCACCGATGCCACAAACACAAATTCCCCACCTTGATCCCCTGTATTCAGTATGGGACGACAAAGCGGTGTTTGCTCCGAATTATTTGTAATAACAGGAGCTATCCGGGCATAGAGTTCCTGGGTACTCAGAAAAGGCTTATTGCTTTTCCCTAATTCCTTGATCAATTGGTAGGCAAACACACTGTGTCCACCTGTACCCTGGTCAGACACCGGCGTCTTGTTGCCCGAAGTCATACCCCATCTGCTCTTTTCGTGATACAAACCCAGGTAATATTTATCATCAATGACAGGAGGCAGGTTCCGGGTCTTTCCGAAAAGCGTGCCCGAATAACAGGAATCGGAAACAAGCAGGACATGTCGGGCCTTCATACTCCGCATCGCTTTTTGAACCTGAACATTATCAAGATACGTAACAGGATTTCCGCCTATAGCGTCTGCCGGGATCCACCAACCACCGTCATAGGTTCGATCAAGATCTCCATGCCCCGCAAAATAGATCAATACGCTGTCATTTGGCTTTGTCGACACCGTTAAAATCCGCAATTCCTTGTATATGGCTTCTTTAGTCGCTTCACGGTTCAGAAGAAGTTTCACTTCGAACGCGTATTTCTCTTTAAGAACCTTGGCTATGGCTGTCGCATCGTTTACCGGCGTTTCAAGATCAGCGATTTTCCGACCTTCATAATCGTTAATCCCGATAACCAGTGCTTTGTATTTCCCCAGTTTTCCACTCTTGTGGCTGACATCATCAATGCTCGTTATCTTAACGAGTTTATCGGGGTTTACATCGGCCTTTTTCAGGAGTTCTTTCTCCTCTTCCAATTTCAGTAAATTGGCTATCCTGTCTGTATGAATCTTCACCTTGCCAGCGGCCACAATCTCTCCGCCGGCAACATTGATCGCCCGTATGCTGATCTTGAGCATCCCCTGCCCCCATAAAACGTACCTGCCCGTCACAACATAGTCAGCCCCCACAAGTTTTCCGAATCGGGCAATCCGGTCTTGGTCAAACCACAGATCAGTATTTTTCTTGATCTCCTTCTTAATCACATCCTGAATTCTTCTCCTCTCAATTACCCTGTATCCATTATTTACAAGCGCATCCACAATCCCGTCTTCAATATGCGAAGAAACCTCCCACCTTTTCTCCGACTTGCTTTCAATTATTCCGAAAACGGCTATCTTCTTGTTTTTCAGGATCTTCCTGTTTTCTGTGACAAGCCCCTTTGTAACCACCTCAATTCCTTCATCAAAGTCGTAGGTTTGGGCAGAAATCTCTGGGACACTGAATACGCACCAGGCTAGAGCCAGTCCAAACAAAAAGATCTTTATGCAAGCACCCTTCCTTTTGTCTTTCATGATCATTATCTCTCTATATCTATTTAAACTTCCAATCCAGTACCAAGTGAGAAAAATATCCGGAAACCGCACACAGATAATAGGGGACCAATGGCACAGGATCGACTTTAAAAAATGACACAGGCAACAGGATGATCGGGAACGGAACAATCAGCATGGCCCACCAGGTATGGGTCCACCCCCGGTGCTTTCCCAGAACAGGCAGGATTACCAGGAGACCCAGAAGCGCGGCGTACTCGAATTTTCTTAAGGCAATAAGACTGAAATCCAAAACAAAAAAGAGGGAATAAAAGATATCCTGCCCACGGCTGTTCGTATCCACATCTGGGAACAATGCTCCTAAAAGACCTGTTACCAGAAAAACCAGAATGTCTACCCAGTCCAGTTGAAAAGAAAAGAAATGGTGGAGGCAGCCCAGAAAAACAGCCACTGCGGCTATTCCTCCTACAGAATGCCCTTTATAGGAGGCCACGCCTAAAAATACCCATCTTTGTCACTGCCCTTCCTTTTTCTTTGAACAGGGTTGGTAGGTTTTTCCAGGACCATCTGCCTGCAGTTCGTCTCAGTACTGAAGGACATCAGCACCGATCCGAGAATAGACCAAACAACCATCAGACCGAATGCCCAATCGTAGGTTCCCCTTTCATACACCCTGATCCCGTTTTCCGTTAATCCGTTCCAGTTTAGATCCAGCGCCCAGCCGATCAAAGGCTGTAAAATCATGGGACCCAACATAACCCCCATATTGCAGACCCCAGAGACAGTTCCTGCCAGGGATGGCGGCACGGACTCTTTTACAAAAGCGAAACCGATAACCATCGATCCCGAAGCAAAGCCGACAATGGCCAAAATGATCGTAAAGGCCCAAACGGAGAGTTCAGGCAGATAGATAAGGACGATCCATCCCACGGATGACACAATACACCCTGAAAGATACAGCGGTTTCCTTCTGCGTAACCTGTCGGACAGCCCCCCCAACACGGGCCCGGCCAAGCCCCAGGTCACCAGGAGAAGAGATGCGATTCCAGCACTTTCTGCTTGAGTCAGGCCATAACGGGATATCAAATAGGGGACACCCCATAAACCCGAAAAGGCTAATAAGGGGCCGGCAATTCCCGAAGGAGCCAGGGAAACCAGCCAGGTATTTTTATAGCGCAGGACAGTGAGCAGGCCGGAAAAGATCTGGGATGCGGACCGATTATCCGAGCCCGGTTTTGAAACAAAGGACTTATACCCTTTTTCCCCGGGATCATCCCTCACAAACACCCAGATAGCAACGGTAAGCGCCGAAGCGAAAACAGCGGAAACAAACATGACCGATCGCCAGCCAAACTGTTCAACCAGGAACCGCAGTGGAACTCCCGCCGTGACGGCGCCCACAAGACCGAAACACAGAGCCAACCCGCTGGTCATGGCATACCGATGGGGAGGGAACCAGTGGGCTGCCAGCTTTAACACGGAAACAAAAGCAACTCCCACGGATCCGCCAATGAGCAGCCGACCAAGATTTGCCAGAACAATGGATTCTCCCAAAGCGAAGAAAAAGGTCCCCAACGCCGCAACAAAAGCCCCCGCTGCAAGCAACCTCCTCGGCCCCCAATAATCCGCAAGGATTCCGGTAGGCACCTGCATCAGGACATAACTGTAAAAATAAAAGGCGGAAAAACTGCCCAGTTCAGCAGCTCCCAGACGGAAATCAGCCATCAGGTAATCGGTCATAACGGCAGGGGCAACCCGCTGGTAAAAGCCGGTACAATAGAAAGCGGCGCCAAGCCCCCAGACGAGCCAGGACAGAAGAGCCGGGGGATAACGTTTCTCCCCCGATTCGGTCAAAATTCTTTTCTTCGCCCGCACATTCATACCGCACCTTTGTCTTACACCGTCTCCATGGGGAAAACCATTTTTCCGCAAAGCTCAAGGTCATATCCCTCAAGATCTTGAGCTATATCCCTGAAGGACCGGTCCGAAAGGAAATTCAAAAACAATTGCACGCCTTTTTCAAAAAAACGCGCCTTCTGTATGAGAAAATCAAAGCGCTCCCAACGAAGATGCAAGAAATCCAGGTTAAGAAGTCCCGCCACAGCCCGGATGCCGGGAGCAACATCGGCACGACCGGCAAGCACCTCTAACCCCACATCGAGGTGGCGGGACACCTCTTTCTCATATCCCTTAATTCGCGAACCGTCAAGATTCGCTTTCTTCAATTCATCGTCAAACAACAGTCGGGTTCCAGTACCAAGAGGCCGATTGACGATTCTTAATCCTGGTTTTGCCAGATCCGCCACGTTCTGAATGTTTTCGGGGTTTCCCTTAGCCACAAGAAATCCCTGCTCCCGCTTACAAAAATTGATTATTCCAGGCAACCGTCCCATTTCATTTTCAGCAAACCCAAAATTGTATTCCTGGCCGTTCTCCTGGAGGAGGTGACTTGAAGCAATGTGACAATTTCCTTTCCTGAGCGCTCGAATCCCTCCCAGGCTCCCCAGGTTTCCAAAAACGGCAACATGGTCTTCACAGCTCTGGTTAAACAGAGACATGGCCTTGTCGAGAAGGATATCATTGCTCCCACATATAATGAGAAGGTCATGGTTGGGAGGAAAAGAATCGTTTTTCTTGGGATAGTTTACCGTACGGTTTTCCAACCACTGTTCCACAAGATGTTTTGGAAAGAGCCATTTTCCGGTCGCCTTCGTGGCAGGCAGATCCTTTTCCGCCACGAGAGTATACACCATTTTCTCGTTTATCTTCAAAAATTGAGATACTTCCTTTGTCGTAAGAAACAATCTCTTTTCCATATTCCTCAGCCTCCCGTTGCCTTCCTTCGCCCCGATTTTTTTCGGGACCTTTGCTGATATTTACGAACCGCCCTGTTGTGCTCTCTTAAAGTTTTTGAGAAATAATGGGTCCCATTATTCTTAGATACAAAGAAGAGAAAGTCGGTTTCGGATGGATAAAGAACTGCGTGAATAGAATCAATTCCCGGGTTGGCAATAGGACCTGCCGGGAGGCCCTTTTTCGTATACGTATTATAAGGCCCGGGCCGTTTCAAATCTTTCTTAGTGAGGTTACCGTTGAAATCTGCGATTCCATAGATGACCGTAGGGTCGCTTTCAAGCCGCATTCCTTTTTTCAGGCGGTTCAAAAATACACTTGCAATGACGGGACGTTCCTCAGCAGTTCCGGTTTCTTTTTCAACAATAGACGCAATGGTAACAATCTCATCCATTGTCATGCCTGATCCATCTATTTTCTCTCTGAAGGGCAGGGTTTGTTCCTTGAAACGCTCTATCATCATATGGACGATGGAGACGGGCGAAATCCCTCGGGCGAACTTGTACGTGTCGGGATAAAGGTATCCTTCAAGATTCGGCGCCTGAATTTCGCCGTCTTTCCCTTCAGGCGCCTCATGGACTGAAGACAAGAACGCTTCTTTGTCGCAGAGACCTTTCTCATGCAGAAGATCTGCAATCTGCTTCACAGTAAAACCTTCGGGAATCGTCATGGAATACGACAGGATATTCCCTTTGATCAGCGTCTCCATGATTTTGACGGGCGCCATATGGGAACCAAGCCTGTACTCACCAGCTTTAATTTTTTTGTCATTGCCATTGAGTTTCCCCCATACAATCATGGGGTACCGTGAATTGACAATTCCGTCCCTTTCAAGACTCGAAGCCACCTGTTTCAGAGTAGAACCCTCTTTCACAATAAAGAGCTGATCCTCTCTAATTTTATCTTTCGGGTTCACAAGAAGATGTGCAAACCAGGCAGCTACCCCCCCCGCCAACAGGCACAGAACAAGAAAGAGCACTATGGTTCTCTTGGCGGAAAGCTGAATCAAACCCCTCTATCCTCACATTTTTTTCAGAAGCTGGTTGGCGCAGGTGAGCATCGGATCCCATACCGGCCCGAAAGGGGGCGCGTAAGCCAGGTCACACTGGCTAAAGGCCTCAACGGTCATACATTGGTGGAGGGCAACAGCAACGGCATTAATTCTGTGTGCAACGCCTTCTTTGCCGACCATCTGAGCCCCAAGGATTCTTCCAGAAAGTCGGTCACCTACCATCTGCACATACATGGTGCTGGAACCAGGATGGGCGTGTGCCCTTGACCGGCTTTTTATGACCATCTCTACCGGGTCAAAACCGCTGTCCTCCGACTCTTTCATACAAAGTCCGGTGCGAGCCACCTGAAGATCAAAAACCTGAAAAACGGCAGTACCAGCCACCCCCTCTAACGTAACCGATTTCCCGGTAACATTATCGGCAACAGCCCAACCTCCGCGATTGGCTCTCAGGGCCAGCGGAATCCAGGTCTTTTTCCCTGTGACCACATGCAACGCGTCGGCGCAATCTCCGGCGGAATAGATATTTTCGTCGGAAGTCTTCAAGTCTCTTGCCACGGAAATCTCTGACGACGGTCCCACAACCAGACCCGCACGTTCTGCAATATTGCTGTTGGGCCTGACCCCAGTGGCCACCAGGACCATCTGACCAACCAGATCCAGACCATTGCAATGGACAATCAAAGATTCGCCTTTTCTTTCAATTCCATGTATTTCAGTGCCCGAGTGCAAACGCACATGCTGGTCTTCGATTTCAGACCGAACAACTGATGCCATCTCCCTGTTCATCCATGGCAACAGTTTCGGTCCCGGCTTTACCATCACCACATCGATATCCCTGGCCCTGAGGCTCTCGCACATTTCCAGGGCAATATATCCCATCCCAATAATAACCGTTTTTCGAACAGGGGTACTTTTGATAAAATTCTTTATCTTCCTACCGTCTTCCAGGTTCTTTAAAACGAATACGCCAGACAAAACCATTCCGGGCAAATCCGGGGGCAAGGCGGAAGCGCCCGTTGCGATCATAAGTTTATCGTAAGAAACGTGAAAAAGTTCCCCCCGAGAGTCCACTCCGGACACAACCCGTTTGCCGGGATCAATCGCGTCAACCCTGTGCCCGGTTCGCAGATCGATCCCCTGTTTTTCCCTGAAAGCGGGAGCATGACGGACAACAAGATCATCCATGTCTCTGTCCGGATCAGCAATATTGTATGGCATTCCGCAAGCGCTGTACGAGACATCCTCAGACTGTTCCAGTACGACCACTTCAAGATCAGGCTTGTTTCTTTTTGCGCGGCTTGCGGCGCTCATCCCCGCGGCATCGCCGCCTATTACAACAAATCGCATCGTAGATTCTCCCTTACCTTTACTTTGTGTTTTTTCAACCTTGAACCGGAAACTCTAAACCGGAAATAATTACGGCCGGAATTTTTCATACCGTATACAGCATCACAAGGCACCTTGTTGGATCATTGGACAGACTCTTTAGTTTATGCGGAATATCCGAATTAAAATGGATGCATTCCCCTTCTTTCAGCACGTGTACCTTTCCACCAAGAGTAAACTGAAGATCCCCTTCCATAACGAAAATAAACTCTTCCCCTTCATGTTTGTATTCTACAGGCTTGTGGTCATGCTGGGATTCAATGGTGATCATGAAGGCACGCAGATGGTTGTTTTCAGCCCCGGGAGTAAGGGTCTCATACGAATAGCTCTTCGTACGCTTGTAAAAGGCCTTTGCACGCTGATCTCTTATGGCCGCCTTTTCCTCTTTGTGAAGGAATGTCCCGGGATCAATGTCCAACGCTCCTGCGAGGCTGACAAGGAAGCTAACAGGAGGAGAGATCTCATCGGATTCCACTTGTTCCACAAACTCGGGAGTTTGCCCTGTAGCCTTTGCAAGGGCTTCCACCGACCAGTTATTGCCTTCCCGCAAGCTCCTTATTTTTTCACCAAAACGGCTTTTTCCAGATACTCCTTTATCTTCAGACAGAACATCCGCCAGCCCACGCATCACACTTTGTTTGATCCGGGCCGTGAGCAAGGGAAGGAATGTCCTGGCATCCGCGACAATCCCCAAATCGGCAACCTGGAATATGGACGCATGGGGATCACGATTTACCGCCACGATGGTTTTAGCATCCATAATACCAGCAGTATACTGAACAGCACCTGAGGTTCCAATGGAAAAGAGAAGATCGGGCCTTACCGTCTTTCCCGTCTGCCCTATCAGGCGCTCTTCCTCCACCCAATGGTGGAGAACAGGTGGCCGTGTCGCTCCTATTTCGCCCTCGACTGCAGAAGCTAACTCCCTGGCAAGTCCAAAGCCTTCCATATCTCCAAGGCCGGCCCCACCGACAACAACCACCTTCGCCTCCTCCAATTTTTTCTCATCCCCCGGTTCCGGCGCTAACGAAAGAAGCGTTGCCCTCCGCATTTCACCCGAAGCCGCCAGGTTTATACGGATAACTTCACCAGGATCACCCTTTGCTTCAACCGAGGAAAACAAATTTGCCTGTATGGTAGCAAACCCTGGTTCATGGATATCGCTGAATGAGATTTCAGCCATAATTTCCCCACCCCACGCAGGGCAAGTGCCAATGATTTGTTTATCCTCCATACGCAGGTCCTGGCAATCTGAAATCAGTCCCGCACTGCATAAACGAGCAGACATGGCTGCCATTTCCCGCCCGAATTCGGTGAGCGCAAAAAGAACGAGTGCAGGACGCCGTTCCTTGACTGCTTCTGCAAGAGAAAAAGCACAAACATCGGCCCCATACAAGGTCAGGCTGCCGTGCTTTATGACATAAACCCTGTCGGCGCCATGGACCAGAAATTTTTCAATGGCCTTTTCAGCCAAAACAGGAACCAGTCCGGAAGTGTTTTGCAGCTTTTCTTCGGAAACATCAAAAAGCACCACAGCAGCCTTTCCGCCTAGCGGTCCCACCAAATCACGTGCTTTTGAAAGAGCCCTGAGACTCAAATCGAAAAACTTTTGATTTCTCAAGTCCCCCATTACCCAAACTTCATTTGCGACATCTTTTTTCATATGGTCATTCCCAATCATCCATTCTATTTTTTTTGCGAACTGGTGCCCATCCATTAATGGTACATTGGGCACTGCGGGTTTCCAATTCAGAAATGACATTTTCGCAAGGTCAAGTCTCGGATCCCGCGCTTTCTGCGGGGGAAACCCGCAGTTTGACGCCGAGATTGCGGAAAAGGGCCATTTATGGATGGAAACGAACTACCGATCAGACTCATCAAAGACCTTTTCTCTGTTGATTCTTGATTGGAACCTATCCTCTAACCTGGAACAGATGAACCTGCTGATCTCATCTATCTCATATCCAGCCTGGGAGTACTGAATATCCATAATATCCAGATAAATCCAGGGAACAGCAGGATACATATCCTTTTTTTCATTCAAATTAACGGTCAGATACACATTCTTATCCAACAAAATCACAGTAAAGTCGGTTTCCGGGCATACATTGGACACAACCTCCGCCGCATTATGGGGTGTGATTACCAAAGGGCGTTTGTCTTCTACATAAAACGCCAACTCATTTTGAAGGATGGCATCCCAAATGGTATTCAGGGATTTTTTTCCAATCCCTTTTAAGGAAAACCCGGAACAGGCCTCTTTTTCCAGCAGCTCTCGCGTCCGAAAAAGGATATCCGCCTCAAGTTTCCTGAAAATTTGCACGAGATCTTCTGTTGGTGCAAAACCGAATTCCGACAGCCCGGAAGTTTTCCCATCAAAATCAAATTCCCCGATGATTGATGGCAGCACGGCAATCTTAATCGCATCGGCTTTTTTCGAACCTTTGGAAAAAGAACATCGACACTCCCCATACTCAGCCAATTCAATCATCTCCTGCGAAAACGAATCCCGGTTCACAGCGCCGACCCTTACCAGTCCCTTCACAAGGAAAGGAGATTTCAGGTAATCAAATAGACGTGGTTCCTCGTGTAAAATATCTCTTAGGAACCGCATTTCATCAGCTCTCAGATTCACCGCTTCCAGATCCTGATTCGACATCTCCACTTTAGGATTCATGAGAAGATCCTCCCTGCGGATGAGCTCTTCCAGGTTGATCTTCTCTTTCTCATTGATTTTTTTCAACAACAACAGTCTTAAAGCTACGATTTCAGTTGCAGGGTAGATGCTCGCAAAATCAAATTTGCCTTTATATTGACTCAAGGTCGGGTCATAATGGTAAAGAACTCTCGTTAAAAACTGCAGGCCCGGATCGGGTACAATCAGGTCCAACTGGCTGGCATCTGGATCGGTCATGATATCCGAGATTTTCTCATAATCCAGTTTTTCCTCAAATCCCCGGGTCGACCACTCTTTCTTGAATCTCGGGTTTCCCGTCTGGCCCAGAACGATCTGCAACAGGAACGAGAGGACCTCCCCGGCGTACTGATTGGAAGGAGAAAGGCCGCAGGAAGGAACGGTTAACGTAGTATCTGAGGTGTTTTTCACACCGTTTTCCGCCTGCCCCCGCACGGGCAGAAATAAAATGACTGCAATAAACCCTGCAAAAAGAATTCGCTTGTTCATTTTCCTCCCGGTTCTCCTGCTGTGAACTGGCATAACCCCAGGGGAACCTCTTTATTTCAGGCCCTACGTGAAGCATCAGGGCACCAGAAAAGCGACGAAATATTCAGATTAATTTTTAATAATAGTAGGTTAATACACACATGTAAAATAGAAAAATAATTTCTCAGCAATTCTCATTTTGAAAGCCTTCTCAATTACTATTTGAATGGCATTCGCCTGATAAATTCCCCTTTTCTAAAGGGGAACTTGACTGCTCCCCCGTTTTGCAAAGGGGAGCTGAGGGTATTTTTCCGAGTGCCTTACCAAACGGAAGTAGGGCAAAACCCATTCAAACGAGAATGTTTTTTCAAGATGACAATTGATGAAAAGACCACGAAAAGCTTGATATCCTTTCAATTTTGAATATAATTATACAAATAGTGGCAATGAGGGGACAAGGAGTGGTCAAAACTCTTCTCGAACAGATCCCTGTAACCACGTCTGGAAATCGAACGCAAAGCGAAAATCACGGATCCGGAAAGAGCGAATTCGGCCCACAGTAGTACAGTCCAGACATATAGTTAAACTAAATGGAGTAAAGTTTTGCCTGAAATACCGAAAGAGGACCTTGTTCTCGACGATGATGCCAAGAAGCTGTATGAACAGCTTGGGGGCATCGACCAGCGGGAAAGGGGTGACGAGCCTTCGACCAGAGCAAAATTGCTCTCAGATCCTCTGGGTGAAGAACAGGAATTCATGGATTCATGGCGCATGGCACTGGTGGATCTGGTATATGCACTGGCCCAGTACCTGTCTAAAATTAAGTTTCATGGATCCCAATCCATCGTACAGGATGAAATCGAGCTGGTGATCTCTGCTCTTTCAACCCTCCATACCATGTCGGAAAAGTCAGAGAGGGTCCTGATTCGCTATCGGGGCATGCGTCTGCCGGATGAAGGCATCGATTTTGAACGGCTTGATTATTTGGTAACCTGCGGGGAATTTTCAGTAGATCTGCCCATCATAAAGGCGTTGGCCAAACGAAAGGGAATTGGCATGTCTCACCTGCCGGGAAAACTGAAAGCCGCCTTTGATCGCTTTCCATCACTGGAAATCAATTCCGTTTGCTTCATTCCAGGAAAATGGCGCCCACACGAAATGGATCTCATGCGGCGATCCCTTAAGGTGGCAGCCCTGTATTTTGGGGCCTATAAAGCCCCGGAAAATCCCAGCGAAAAGGTATCGGTCGAAAATGTCCCATCCGTCATCTATAATGACGAGGGTATGCCGGACCCGAACTTGTCTCTTCTGGCAGGCGTGAATGCTTTGAAACCCGAAACCATGCAATCCTTGCTGGGACAACTGCGTAAACTGATGAAGAACCCCGATTCAAGGGCGAAGCTGGAGCAGTTTGTGAGCGCCTATGATGCGCTGTTTGCATTCAAGAAAATCAGGGAGCAATTACACAAGCCCCCTATTGAAATTAACAACTTGAGCCGCTTGATGGTGGATTGGGGGGGTGGCGCTTTTACTCGTGAAAAAAGTGAAATGGTTCGCACAATTGCAAGTAAATATGGGCATTCACACGAAAAGCTGGCACAGACCGTTGACAGTATTTACGGAAATGACTTCGCCATGGTCAGTCCTGAAAACCTGAAGTTGCGTCTTGGCAGGGCCTCCGATCTTCTGGATTCCGTAAACCAGAAAAATCAAAACCCGGCGATGGAAAAAGAAGTGCTGACAAATCTGGAAACCAGACTATCACAGGTCCGGGATGATGTTTTTGAAAGTCTTGGGACAGATGAAAATGAGTCCGGGACGGAAGATGGAGAATCCAGTTCCATCCGTTATATATTGACCCAGAAAATAGAAGACCTGTTCAGTTTTTTCAAACGGCGTGCGGTCACCAAGAAAAAGATCAAGGACATAATGGGCAAAGCCATCAATTTCGACAACCAGGATTATGAAACGGTGGCCAGAGATTTTAATATTTCACTTGAAGAAGCCAAAATTCTCTTGGAATTATTGAGAGGCTGTTTTGATGATTCCGGTTCATTTCTCCGAAATTCGTTTGAAAAAAATATTCCCGAGATGGCGAAATATGGCGAAAAGATTTTCGGGTTTTTATGGCACTATCTTAAAGAAACCCTGAATCGAAAAGACCGCGTGGCATTTTTAAACTCCCTTCAATCCTTGATTTTTCACATGAACAAATCGCCTGCCGCACTCCGATTTTTATTGACGGATTTCTGCGTTGTGCCGGGTGTTGTGCGTTTTTCGGATCGAAACGCCTTGATTATAGCCAATGTTCTGCTTCGAAAATACAATATAGAGCTTTATAACGACATTGAGATTACGCCTGAAGAGGTGCTTTTGGTAAGGGAAGGCCTGAGTCCGGAATCCGTCAAAGCAGCAGGAGACGTTATTGACTCCCAAAAAGATGCTTTTTTCGAGAAAATCAGGAGCATTCACAGAGAGATGCTGAATACGCTTCAGAAAAGTTCAGGAGAAAGAACTATGCCGCTACGATTCCTGCTGTCACTGGAACGTGAATGTTTCTTATTTATGGCCCTGATCGGCCGCCCCCCCGGCCATACGGTCCTGAGAGGCGCAGTCAAGACCTATGGAAATCCCAAATCGGAGATATACAAAAAAGAAAAAGAAAAGGGGTTTAAAGAGGCTTGTCTAAAGCACCTTCGTGTCGCCGTAAGAGGGTTATCCAGATACGAGGACGAAAATGATCTGATGCTTCTTAAACAGGTCAGAGCAATGGAACGGAATTTCATGGCTCTGAAGAAAAATGCAGATTTCAGGAATTCCGTTAAAAAGACAATGGAATGGATCGATTCGGCCATTCAAACCATTTCAGACCGTAACACCACAGGTTGATATTTCGGGATCCTTAATCTTTGCCGAGTGTCTAAGGACCCATCTTTTTCGGTTTTCTACCCTGACGGCTTTTTGTTGCCTTAATTTTGTGCCCCTTCTTCTTGTGGGGTGGCAAACTCCATCCCACAAGCTCCCCATTCTCTTCGAATATTCTGCGGGGGTGTAGCCTCTTACCACATTTCGAGCAACGATAAATTCGATCTCCATCAGAAACAATATCTTGTTGATCACACCAGTCGTCCATATTCTTTCTCACAAAAAGTCACCTTAAAAAGTTCATGCAGGGTCTGATAATAACACGTCTATAAATTCCGCAACGGCTTAAAAAGATATTCCAGGCCGTTTACCTTAATCTCATAAACCATACGCAGCATATCACCCAATTGTCCAGTCGGAAATCCTTTTCGGGAAAACCAAACCACATAAGGCTCAGGCAGGTCAATCAAACGCCGCCCTTTGTACTTGCCAAACGGCATCCGTATCTTGGCTAATTTAAGCATGACTTCCGCATCCGGTATACACTCATTTTTTTCTTTCAGTTCCATTAAAGGCGTTATCGTATAAAGTTGGTGGCGATTTTAGTGGGTCGGGGAGGTGCAGGCACTTCCTTTCTGCCAATTTCCATCACCTTCATCAGCCACGCCATATTACTGCCAAGCACCTCCATGATCTGCTTGCCCTCGCCATCCTGTTCCATCTCACCGGGGTTCATGCCATGGGCCACGTTCCAATAGTTGGAACTGGGCATGATCATTTCAGAATAATTAATATAATGATTCAAAGTATCTACAGTGGGAATCCCACCGGATCGGCGCACCGCAGCAACTGACGCACCCACTTTGTGACGAAGCAGGCCGTCATTCGAGGAAATCACGAAAAAAGCCCGGTCCAGGAAAGATTTCATGGTGCCTGCCACACCGGAGAAATGAACCGGGGATCCCAAAAGAATACCGTCGGCAGCTTTCATCTTCTGAATCCATTCATTCACCGGATCATCTTCAAAAGCACATCTTTCATTTTGTTTTTTGGAACAGGTATAACAGGCTACACACCCCTGTATCTTTTCTTTCCCCACCTGGATCATTTCGGTTTCAATACCCTGTTTCTCCAGTTCACCAAATACCGTATTCAGAGATCCCGCTGTATTCCCATTTTTCCGTGGGCTCCCGTTAAATGCAACAACCTTCATCATCATTCCTCCTTAATGTCTTTGTTTAAAATGCAAATAATTTTGCAAACCTCAACATAGAGCCTCCATTATACCCATTCCGGAGGCTCAAACAAATTCACGGTGTCTAATCCATGGTAACATGTTCATTCATTTCGGACAGATTAATCTCCGTTTCGCCTGTTTTATCAAATTTCAAAGCAAGATTCTGAAAATCCTGCGTGTCAATTTTTGCCTTAATCCACTTGCCCCAGTTTTCTCTTTGAGACGAGATAATCGCATCAAAATTTCCAGATGGTTCAAAACTGGATAAAGCCTCATCCTTTATCCAAACACAATAATTACTCTTTTTAACGCCTTTTTCAGAAACAACAAAAAAATATCGAAAAGTTGAACTTCCGGGTTTTAATCCTTCCTTAATCTCAAAATTTTTGTATGTCCATTCTTTCTGCATTCTTTCCTCCGCTCAACTTTAGAGTAATTGAAAAAGTAGATGATTAAATTTCTTACAATCTCATTGAAAATATAAGCATTAAATAAATTAAACAAATGAAAAAGGCGTCTACACCTGCAACATGCGTGTCGCGGTCTTAACTCCCCGACCCGTGCCATCAAACGCGGAAAAAAATACAGGAGATCCCGGATGAGTAGGGGTTGTGCGGAAAATAGAAGTTAGATCACATGACAAAATGGATACCATCTATAAACCGCAAATGTATCAGGTCCCATCTGCTGTTAACTATCTCTCCAAAAATATTGACATCTCATTTTATTTGTGTTTTACATCTGCCATTCGGCATAGTAATCACCTGTCTCCCCCTTAAATCCAAGCCAAACCCATATTCATGGTGAAGCCAACAGCATGACCACGGTAAAGAATCACACCGCATGCTTCATTCTTTCTGTCCCATCAAAGGCAGGTCCACCCATCTATCCGCAAACCAAGTAGAAATCAGGCATCCGACAAGCCCTTCCATATTCGGGAACGGACTCCCCAGTATGGCAGCTTATCCAGATATTATTGCGAGAATATTCGATAATAAA
>Ga0208901_1000068_pt1 | contig 69031 bp, 50 predicted proteins | sample AntAceMetag02UKF_FD_184764 | JGI IMG/M metagenome (GOLD analysis project Ga0208901, IMG submission 184764) | Saline lake microbial communities from Ace Lake, Antarctica - Antarctic Ace Lake Metagenome 02UKF (SPAdes) (version 2) | ecosystem: Environmental > Aquatic > Non-marine Saline and...
CTCGATGTTGCAAAGCATAGAGCCCGAAGTAGCTGAGTTTTGCGGCATCTTCATGGCCGTACACGGCAAAAATACCGCACTCATCCTTGGGTCGTCTGGATTGGGATTCTGTGTCATTCATAGCTCGTAACCGTTCAAAGGGTAAGCGTTCTGGAAACGTAAGGTGCAAGACAGATGGCAGGCCCACGGAAAGAACAATCCGCATTCCGCATTCCACAATTAATCATTGTGGTATTCCTGTATGGTTCTGACCTTCATATCCTCTTCCGTCATGGAGCGTATGGCTAAAAGGGTCGCTTTTGCGCCGGCCACTGTGGTGGTGTACGGAACATTGAGGGTCAAAGACGCCCTTCGAATGGAGTACGATTCGCCAATGGCCTTTTTGCCGCCGGTGGTATTGATCACCAGATCAATCTCTCCGTTTTTGATCATGTCCACCACGTGCGGGCGCCCTTCCCGAACCTTATTGACCGGCTCGTTGATCACACCATTCTCCCTAAGAAACCGGGAAGTGCCCTGGGTCGCCAGGATTCCGAACCCAAGCTCGAAGAGCCCCTGTGCCACGGGAAGAACCTTCTTTTTATCCTCATCCTTGACGCTGATAAAGACCGTACCTTCCAAAGGAATCTTCTGACCGGCCGCCACTTGGGATTTCCCGAATGCCAGCCCAAAGGTACGATCGATGCCCATCACCTCCCCGGTGGATTTCATCTCGGGCCCCAGGATAGTGTCCACCCCCGGAAACCGGCTGAAGGGAAAAACCGCTTCTTTCACGGATACATATTCGGGGACCACTTCCCGGGTCAAACCCAGTGATTCAAGGGTTTCACCCATAATCACCCGGGTGGCCATATTGGCCAGTGGCACGCCGGTGGCCTTGCTCACAAAGGGAACGGTTCGCGAGGCCCGCGGATTTACCTCAATCACATAAACAATACCATCTCTTACCGCGTACTGGATGTTCATGAGCCCCACCACCGACAACTCTTTAGCCAACGCCCGGGTGTGTTCCATGATGGTTTCAAGAATTTCCGGTTCCAGGGAAACGGGAGGCAGCACGCAGGCGCTGTCGCCACTGTGAATACCCGCTTCCTCGATATGTTCCATAATGCCACCGATGATGGTGTCTTGGCCGTCGGAAATGGCGTCCACATCAATTTCAACAGCCCCGTCCAGAAACCGGTCCACCAGTACGGGTTTACCGGGAGACACCTGGACCGCGGTCTCCATGTAGTATTCCAGATCTTTCCGGTCATAAACGATTTCCATGGCCCGCCCTCCCAGCACAAATGAGGGCCGAACCACCACGGGATAACCGATTCGGTCCGCTATATGAATGGCCTCCTGTTTGGTTTTGGCAATGCCGTTTTCAGGCTGAAGGATCTGGAGTTTTTTGAGCATCACCTGAAAGCGCTCCCGGTCCTCAGCCCGGTCGATACTGTCCGGGCTGGTGCCCAGAATTTTCACACCCGCATCCGAAAGGGGAACGGAAAGGTTCAGGGGGGTCTGCCCACCGAACTGCACGACAATCCCAACCGGTTTCTCCTGCTCCACGATGTGCAGCACGTCTTCCCGGGTAAGCGGTTCGAAATAGAGCCGATCGGACGTATCATAATCGGTGCTCACGGTTTCCGGGTTGCTGTTCACCATGATGCTTTCAATGCCCATCTCCCGAAGGGCCAGGGAAGCATGGACGCAGCAGTAGTCAAACTCGATGCCCTGGCCGATGCGGTTGGGCCCACCGCCCAGGATGATCACCTTTTTCTTTTGGGATGTTCGAATTTCGTTTTCCTGCTCGTAGGTGGAATAGTAATAGGGGGTATAGGCCTCAAACTCGGCGGCGCAGGTGTCCACCAGTTTGTAGACCGGTTCCACGCCCTTTGATTTTCGGATTTGTCGAATCATTTCCTCGGTGGTATCAAAAATGCCGGCCAGCTGAACATCTGAAAACCCGTATTCCTTGACACTTTTCAGGAAATCCTCATCCCAATGCTCCGGCCCATCCCCCTGTTGCGCCATTTGACGCAGCCGGCTTTCAAATGCCTGGATCTGTTGAATGTGATAGAGGAACCAGGGATCAATGTTTGAGAGCTCATTAATTTTCTCGATGCTCATGCCCCGGTTGAAGGCCTCGTAGATATAAAAAAGCCGATGAGAATTGGGCCGGATGAGACCCCTTTCCAGTTCATAAACATCTGTTTTTGAAAGGGTACAATCGGGGGTATCGGTCCCCATGCCGAATCGCCCGATCTCCAGAGACCGCACCGCCTTTTGGAGGGATTCCTTGAAGGTCCGGCCGATGGCCATGGTTTCTCCCACGGATTTCATGGAAGTGGTCAGGGAATCCCGGGTACCCGGAAATTTCTCAAAGGTCCACCGGGGCACCTTGACCACGCAGTAATCTATGGTGGGCTCAAAGGAGGCAAAGGTTTTCCGGGTAATATCATTGGGGATTTCGTCCAGAGTATACCCCACGGCCAGCTTGGCAGCAATCTTGGCGATGGGAAATCCCGTGGCCTTGGATGCCAGGGCCGAGCTTCTTGACACCCGGGGGTTCATTTCGATGACCACCATTTCTCCGTTTTCGGGATGAATGGCAAACTGAATGTTGCTGCCGCCCGTTTCAACACCGATCTCTCGGATAATGTCAAGAGACGCATCCCGCATGACCTGATACTCCCGATCGGAAAGGGTTTGGGCCGGCGCCACGGTGATGCTGTCGCCCGTGTGAACACCCATGGGATCAAAATTTTCAATGGAGCAGATTATCACCACATTGTCCTTGAAATCCCGCATGACTTCCAACTCGTATTCTTTCCAGCCGAGGAGTGATTTTTCCATGATCACTTCCGAAATCATGCTGGCATCAAGACCACTCTTGGCGATCTCTTCCATCTCTTCCCGGTTGTAGGCCACACCGCTGCCGATGCCTCCCAGGGTAAAACTGGCACGGATAATAACAGGGTAGCCAATCTGTTCCGCCGCGTGCCTGGCCTCATCCATGTTCCTGGCGATAAAGTTTTCAGGCACTTTCAGACCGATTTTTTCCATGGCGTTGCGAAACAGTTCACGGTCTTCCGCCTTCTGAATCACCGGCAAGGAGGCTCCCAGCATCTCCACGCCCAGTTTTTCAAGAATCCCTGTCTCGGCCACTTTCACGGCCGTGTTGAGGCCGGTCTGTCCTCCCAAAGTGGGCAGAATGGCCTGGGGCCGCTCCCGCTCGATGATTTTAATTACAGCCTCGGCGGTAATGGGTTCGATGTAGGTCCGATGGGCTGTTTCCGGGTCGGTCATGATGGTGGCGGGATTGCTGTTGATGAGCACAATCTCAAACCCTTCCTCCATGAGGGCCTTGCAGGCCTGGGTGCCGGAGTAGTCAAATTCGCAGGCCTGGCCGATAACAATGGGACCGGAGCCGATGAGGAGAATCTTTTTGATGTCGGTGCGTTTGGGCATAGTATTTTTTTTTGTAGGGGCGAATAATCATTCGCCCTGATTTTAATGCGGGCGAATGATTATTCGCCCCTACTAACGAAACCCTTTTCCATCATCTCAATAAACCGGTCAAAAAGATGCGTAGCATCGTGGGGACCGGGAGATGCTTCAGGATGATACTGGACCGAGAAAAGGGGGTATTTTTTATGGACCATGCCTTCCAGGGTATTGTCGTTCAGGTTCAGGTGGCTGATTTCAATGTCCGGGTCATCTAAGGTATTATGGTCCACACAGAATCCGTGGTTCTGGGAGGTGATTTCCACTTTGCCCGTTTTCAGGTCTTTGACGGGCTGGTTCCCGCCCCGATGCCCGAACTTCAGTTTAAAGGATTTGCCCCCCAGGGCCAAACCCAGCAACTGGTGTCCCAGACATATGCCGAAAATGGGTCGACGGCCCACCTGTTTATGGATGGTTTCAATTGCATAGTCAACGGCTGCGGGGTCTCCGGGACCGTTGCTCAGAAAAAGACCATCCGGATTGAGCTTGTCGATAACTTCCGAATGGGTATCTGCCGGAACCAGGAGGGCGTCACATCCTCGGGTTTCCAGGGATCGAAGGATGTTGTATTTGATGCCGAAATCCATGGCCAGCACGCGATGGTGGTGGTTACCTGCCGGCCAGGTGAATGACGACAACTCTCCCTTAACGGTTAACGGCTTCCCGTCATGCCAAAGAAGCGGTTCCCGACAGGTCACCTCCATGACCAGGTCCGACCCTGTCATTTGGGGCGACGCTTTTGCCTTTCGAATCAGGGAAACGGGATCCAGGTCCTCAGTGGAGAGCACCCCCCTCATGGCACCCGAAAGGCGTATATGCCGGGTCAAGGCACGGGTATCAATCCCCTCAATCCCGGGGATACCACTTTCTTCCAGGTATTCCCCGAGGCTTTTCTGTGAACGGAAGTTACTGGGATATGGCTGGTACTCTTTCACCAGGAAAGCCTTCACCTGAATGCGGTCCGATTCCACATCGGCTTCATTGACCCCGTAATTGCCGATCAGCGGATAGGTCATGGTCACCATCTGGCCACAGTAGGAAGGATCGGTGAGAATTTCCTGGTACCCGCTCATGCTGGTATTAAAGACCACTTCACCTGTCGTTTCCCCGTGACCCGTAAATGAGCGACCATTAAAGATCGTGCCGTCTTCCAATGCGAGCATTGCTTTCATTTGAGTTCTTTTTCCTGAAACAGTATTATCATCATAGAGACCAGTTCTTCTAATTTTATTCCATTGCCTCGGCCGGTTTTATGTCGCCCCCGGAGAATATCGTTAACTACTTCAGAATGTCCAACCTTTATAAAACCCTGTTTCTTATCTTTCTATTGGCGCAAAGCTTTGTCAGCTGATTTCGTTCTTTCTATTAATCCAGTATTCAGGTTTGCGATAACCATGCGCAATTGCCAGAATCCATAAAGTATTTTCACGAATAATGTAGGCAATAAAGAAGGGAAATACTTTGAGATTGACTCGACGGTACCCTCCTTTCCGAACCTTTGGAACAGCAGAATTGTTCAAAATCCAATCGACATGCCCGTCGAATTCGTCCTTCAATCTTAGTCCCAATCCAGCCTGTTGTTCTTCATAATAGGCTATAGCGTCATTCAATTCTTCGAATGCCTGTTGAAGGATTATTTTTTCATGATTCAAAGCGCATCTCAATTTTCCGCATCGCTTTATCGTAATCCATACCGACTGCGGTTCCTTCCTCAACAGCGCGGACTCTATCCCCAATTTCTTTTTTCCAGGCAGAATCAACATCACCAAAATCCGAAGATCGGTTATCGAGAAAAAGAAGAAATCTAACGATTTCTAAACGCTCTCTCCTGGGCAACTTAATCAATTCCGTTGTCAGATTTTCGATATTTGGTTGCATTTTTTAACCCCTTTTTGTTTCCAGATTAAGTTGCCTGCTTTCCAGATACGCGGCTTCATGTCAATTTGGGACCGATCTCCATACATTGGCTGTCCTTCCAACGCGCTAAAATGCTCGCATAATCCTTTCCCCCCACATCAGCCAATTCCATATAAGTCCCTCTTTGCAAGGGGAAGCGGAATAACCGGACCAGGCACAAGGCCTAAACGCTCACCGCTTAGATCACAACACCGCCATCAAACGACCTCTGACGTCTTCAATATCATCCGGTTCATAAATCTTCTCCCCGCCCGAATCCCGCACATAAAAAACACCGGTCATTTTTTCTCCGTCACTGTTGATCTTTGCCGTTCGGATGTCAAGGTCCATGGCAAAAATCACGCACGCCAGATCATAAAGCAGACCCAACCTGGCGCCCGACCGAATCTCTAAAATGGTAAAAAAATCCGATTCTTCATTGTTGACCACCACTTTCTTTCCAATCTGACGTCCGTATGCCGCCTGCATTTTGGCATCTCTTTTCTCCTGAATTAAACGATCCAACTGAAGATGATCGTCCAGGGCTTGCAGAAAATCCTTTTGCGCTCTGGCCCACTTTTCCGTTTCATGATAGTCATCAGGAGGATTGGTCACCTCATAGGTATCAAAAGCCAGGCCGTTTTTCAAAGTAAAGATGTTCGCAGACAATATCTTCATATTGTTCAGGGTAAAAGCACCGGCCATTTTGCTGAATAAACCCGGTTTGTCGTAGGTCACCTGAATGACCCGTGTAACGGAATGACCTGTTCGTTTTTCCAGTTGCCACACATTCTGTTGCTCGCCCAGGTTCAACGCCATGGTAAACTGGAGTACCATGTCTGAAAGAGACGTATTCAGGATATACCGACTGGACGTCTGATCAATAAGCCGGCTGACTTTTTCCTGCTCAAAATCCTGCATCAGAATCTCCCGAATGCGGTCTCTTTTGCGATCAATTTTTTGTGTGGCATCGGGGGTTGCCAGGATGCCCCGCTCCAGTATTCGCTGAACCTTATGAAACAGTTCCGCCAGAAGCAAAATTTTCCAATCGCTTCGGGCCATGGGGCCGGTGGCGAAACTATCCGCAAACGACAGGATAAAAAGCATTTTCAGCAACTGCCGATCCTGTATGGCCTGGGCCACCTGGACGCAGGTCTTTTCCTCCCGAAGATCCCTGCGCTGTGCTACGCGGGGCAACAGCAGGTGATGCTGGACCAGTGAAGCGACTATTCGAACGGACTTTTTTGGAAAACCCAGACGCGCGAGAATCACGGGAATCATTTGGGGACCCCGAACACAGTGGTCTTCTCCGTATCCTTTTCCAATATCGTGCAGCAGCGCCGCCAGAAAAAGCAGGTCCGGAGATTCTATTTCCTCGAAAACAGCTCTGAAAACAGGCCATTTTTCATCATAGATCCCCTTTGCAATTTCGCTGATTACGTCGACAGCTCTCAAGGAATGCAAGTCAACGGTCATCTCATGATAGAACCCGAACTGCGGCAGATTTCGAATGTTCTTGTATTCGGGTATAAAAAGGCTGATGAGTCCGATCTCAAGGGCCAGCCGAATAATTTCAGGGTTTCGAGGCTTCAGAATCAGATCCAGAAAAAGGGCTTTCCCCTCGGCCGATCGGGCCAAGGTCTTCCGTTTCCGGCTGATAATTTTCTTACCTTCCCAGATAAACCCGGAACCCAGAAAAAGCTCCCGCTCGTTGGCTTCCTTCAATCCCCGCAAAATAACCAAGGGATCCTTTTCCGAGAGCACTCCTTCACCCAAAACAAGATGCCCTTTTAGAACCGCAAATTCAGAAGGGATATCCTTTTGATCCAACCCTATGGGCGATGGATCGATCATATCCAGCATCTTCACCTGAAATTCTTCATGCCGATACCGAATCCTGTTTAAATGGAGGTATACGTCTTGCATGAGCTTTTCAGGGCCGGAGATACGGGGTTCGTCCTCATAGCCTAAAATTTTTGAAATCTGATCCTGGTAGGAAAGCCTGAGGCTGTCTTCTTTGCGGTGGGCAAGCCAGTGAAGGTGATTTCGAATCTTCAGGAGAAAACTTCTGCTCACCGCCAGCTTTTGAATTTCAAAATGGCTGAAGGCCGCAAACCATTTTATCTGACCCAGGCGTTTACAATCGAACCATATTCGGGCCATCCACGCCATGAGATGAATATCCCGAAGACCCCCCAGGCCCTCTTTCAGGTCCGGCTCCACAAAACACCCTTCACCTTTGTTGCGATCGGCCCGCTCACGCCTTGATACCAGAAAGCGGCCCAGCAGGGAGTCTTTTTCGCGGGCCATGCGGGACCAGAAGGCCTCCTGGTAAAGCCTGTAAAAGGCGCGCGATCCCAGCAGAAAACGACTGTCCACCAGAGAGGTGAGCATTCGGAAATCCGTCATGGCCAGCCGGATGCACTCCCGAAACGTCAGGATGGAATAGCCCACCTCCAGTTTCGCATCCCATAAGGGATACAGGGCGTCACGGATCACCTGCTCCATTTGGGGTGACAAGTTACCCTGGTGGATCACCATCAGGTCAACATCCGATCCCAGACAAAGTTCCCGCCTTCCGTAGCCGCCCATAGCAACGACCGCTAGGGCATCGTCGCCTTCCGGCCGGTTGTGCATTTTAAACCCGGCAACCCGGAAAAGATCCCGAACAAACCGATCCATCACATCGGTATATCGATGGGAAAATCGAAGGCCGGTTTCAGACTGGAGTTCTTTTCCGGCCAGGGCATCCCTTTCCGAAATGAACGCCTCGACCCTTTTCCGCGATCCTTTCAAAATTTTCGCCTTAAATGGCGTCCCGGTCTTCTTCTCCCGTTCGAATGCGGATGGCCTTCTCAACGGGGATAATGAAAATCTTTCCGTCTCCGATTTCGCCGGTGTAAGCCTTTTCCTTGACAGCTTCCACCACCTGGGGGACAAGGTCTGCGGCCACCACCACTTCCAGCCTTATTTTCGGCAGAAAATCAACCACATATTCCGCACCCCGGTAAATCTCCTTGTGCCCTTTCTGTCGGCCGAAGCCTTTCACTTCGGTCATGGTGATACCGCTCACACCCAGCTTGAGGATGGCATCTTTCACCTCATCCAGTTTAAACGGTTTGATAATGGCCTCGATTTTTTTCATACGGTACAATCTCCTTGTTCTTCTAATCCGTCTTTTTCCAGATCAACGGCCTGAATGGGTCTGACTTTTCGATAGATCTCCATCGGGCTTTTGGGCACCCCATCCACCACCAGGAGATCCTTTTCAATGGAAATGCCGAACAGGCGCTCGTTCTCTTCCAGGTAGGGTAAGATAAGATCCCAGTCCTTGTTTTCAAGGTTTACCACCTCACCGCCGTTCAGCTGCTGATCGTCTATCATGTGGTGGGGATCCCGGGCATAGATGGCGCCGCCTGAAGCCAGGCTGAACAGATTGGAACCCGGATAGGGCGTCTCCTGTGGCACCAGATCACCCTGGTCGTCATAAGCCATACCGTTTAAAACCACAAACCCGCCCCCGTTGTGGGGATCCCCCGCCATAAATGACTCACCCAGGTAATCCAAGCACGTTCCGTTGATCACCACCCGGGGACGACCCACCGCATTGATCAGCGGTCGGCCCGCGGCGTTTCCCATGACATACACCTCGCCGCCTTTGGCGCCGTACATGAACGTCTGACCCGTATCACCGTAAATTACCATCTTGCCGGCTTTCATGATCTGCCCCAACTGATCCTGGGCATTGCCGTGCACGTGGATGTTCAGCCCATCAATTCCGCTGCCCAGATAATCCCCCGATGAACCGTAAATGTCAATGCGAACACCCCCTGAATCAGGTCCCAGGCCGCATCCGTGGAAGCGCTGTCCTTTCAGGCCGAAAACAATGAACCGTCGCCAGCCCCGCATGAACGCCTCCGCCAGCAGACGGCTGTCACAATGGTCCCCTTCCGGCGGAAAGAGGGAGGCATCGATAATCAGGACCTTTTCATCATAGTTGGGACCTCTAAAAAAGGTTCGGGTCTCCCAGTCGACCAGGCGATAGGCGGATTTTACATCCTCCCGACCCAGAGACGGAAAATGGCGAAAAATGTTTTCCAGGGTCTGGTTCACCATTTGCAGAATGGACCGACGCTTTTTGTCGTAAGTGGGGTAACGCCGGTCCAGCAGGCGGGTCAATGCGGAAAGAGAAACCTCCAGGTGCGCATCTCCCTTGAGAGCCCATGTTTTGACCTCTTTCAAGCAGTCCATGAAGTCGGAGAAATCCCAGTTGGCCAGTTCATCCCGCATGTATTCAAACAGCAGATCATCCCGCTGAAGCTCAAAAAACCGGGCCACATGAAACCGCTCTTTCTCCTCCGCTTCATCCAGATAATAGACACGCCCCGGAAGATAGGCCTTCTGGTTGCCCTCAGGCGCTTTGATCTCTCGTCCGAATTTGTCCATGCAGGTGATTTTACGGTCAGAGACCTCTTCGCCCGTCTTGTCCAGGTTGAAAATAAAGGCCCCACCGTCCGTATAGCTTCCGCCACGGGCGTTCCAGCACCGATCCGCCACCGTACCCACCCGGGGGTCTTCATCAGCAAGGCTTTTAAGGGTGGCATCCAGGGCCTGCTTTTCCGAACAGACCAGCCCCACCTGTACCTGACCGTCATGCAGCCCGAATACCTGGGGGCGCAGCATGGCCGTATCGGTAATACCGATTAACTGAAGTCGATCATTTTCCGTGTCATTCCGTGCAATAATGAAAAACCAGGGCCCATCGGGAGACCCGTGCACATGGGTGGCCTGAATGGCCCGATAGATGTGCTGTTTATGCTCGGGCAGTTGATCAAAATCCCGCTCCATGGTGGGGGCCAGGGCCTCGATCACATACTCCAGCGGGTACTGGTAGGTCCGGCTGTAAAGATCAAAGAGAAGTGCCGCCACCTCCGTATCCGTTAGAAACTGGGGATAGAGGTTCTTCTGACACAGGTATTCCGCCACGGAGTGGTAATTGGCAAAATCACCGTTGTGCACCAAGGCTTCGTTGAGCCCCACAAAGGGATGAGCCCCGCCGGGGTGCCAGACCCGGCCCTTGGTGGGGTATCGCTGGTGGGCAATCCACACGTGGGCCTTGAAATTGTCCAGCTGGTAATACTCCACCACCTTCTCCGCATATCCCACAATTTTGAGGATAAAAAAATTCCTGCCGTGGCTCAACACAAAAGCATGTTGCTCCCCATATGCGTCATAATAGGCTTTGTTAATGTTGAAACTGTTCTGGTAGACGAGCTCATCCTCAACCCGCCGGACAGGCATTTCTTCCAAACCGTTTTGGTCTTTGAAATGATTCAAGACTTCCGGTTTCACCCGTACAAAATACCGGAGCACTTCAGGTGGTTTCACATCCAGCCCCCGGATATCCCGGTAATCCGGCACATGGGGGATCCGCTCGGAAAAATGCACGTCGAAAAAAGCATCGATGAACCGCATTTCAAGATCCGCAACCACATTTTCATTTAGAACCGCGATCTGAAGGATATAGTTTTTTTCAAGGATCTCATTTGATACGCCCAGCATTCGCGCCTCAAACCCCATGGCGGCGATCCCGCCGCCGCGACCGTTTCCCCGGTTGTGCATCTGCTTGCTGGGTTCGTAAATATGCTTTCCCCTGACCGGGACACTGCAGGCAAATCCGGTAACGCCACAGCCCCCTTCGGTCTCCGTTTCAAAGCAGTCTTTTGAGGGGAACCCCTCAACTAAGGCTTTCCTGGATTGAATCACTTTCTCTACAAGGGTGTTATTTTTCATTTCTCGCTATCATTCTTCATGTAATCCAGATGTACCAGGCAATCGGTGCGCCCGACCAGTTCCTTCAAACTTTTCATGCCCAGTTTCTTCAAAATGCGGATGAGCTCTTTTCGCCAGGCCAGAAACAGGTTCAGAATCCGCTGAGTACCCCATTCCACCTCGATCAGGTTCATCAATTCGCTGTCCGTGGAAGCAATCCCCCTGGCGCAACCCCGGCCGCTTTCGCAGTTATGACACCGAATGCACTCAAGCGCCACCAGGTCCGCCGTTCCCGTGCAGACCCCGTCAGCGCCCAGGGCGATGGTCTTGGCCACATCGTGGGGTGTTCGAATACCGCCGCTGGCAATAACCGTTATCTTGTCCCGCACCCCCTCTTCCGTCAGAAACTTGTGAACCTTGGGCAGGGCGTATTCAATGGGCATGGCGATATTTTTCTTGGCGATGTCGGGCGCGGCCCCCGTACCCCCATAGCTGCCGTCCAGATGAATGATGTGGGCGCCGGCGTAATAGCTCCCCACCGCCACCATATCCACATCCGTGGGGGTGGAGACCTTTACGGAAACCAGGGCTTTGGGATTAATGGCCTTGATCCAGTCCACATGCTTTTTGTGATCTTCCACCGAATACACGCTGTGAAAGGGAAAGGGTGAAAAAAGCGGGTACCCCACCACCGCTTCACGCATGCGGGCCACACCCGGGGTCACCTTGTCGCCCAGCAGATGCCCGCCCAGGCCCGGTTTTGCCCCCTGGGCATATTTGAATTCAACAATCTTCACCCGTTGAAGGGTTTCCTCGCGCACCCCGAAAAGACCGGTGGCCACCTGGGTTATCACGTGATCGTCATAGGGTTTGAGCTCGTCGGGATACCCCCCCTCGCCGGTACAGCAGAAGGTACCGAGCGCTGCCGCCGCTTTCATCCGGCTCAGCATGGTGTTGATGCTCACGGATCCATAACTCATGCCGCCACCGTAAAAGGGCACTTCGGTTCTGGCCAGGTGAGCGTTATCCCCGCGCCGGTTGAGAAGAACGCCCAGATCCATTTCATCATCATCCACCATGACCGATCCGATTTTGCTCTTTCTAAAAGCGATGCGCAGTTTGTCATAACCCCCTTCGGATGCACCGATCCTGTACTCGAGGCCCTTTTCAGGGACTTGACCGAATTCGGCCATATGCCAGGCGCTGGCCAGCAAATCCGGCGGCCACCTGCGATCTCCCAACACCTCAAAATCAGGGTTCCTCTTTAAGGAAAGGGCCTGCTCCGGACAGATGTCGACACAGGTATTCTCACAATCCTTACCCACACAACGATAGGCATTTTCGATCCGCACTCGACCCCTTCTCAACACATGGACCTCGTAGGGGCATATTTCCACGCATTTACCGCATGCGATACACGCACTGGTCCGGTTCAATCGGTACTTCCCGATGGGATTTCTGAATCGGGACGGCGTTCGTACGACTTCAGGCAACTGAAAAGATTCCGAATTATTCAAATTCACACTCCTCCTCAACCGTTCCCATGCTCTCAAAGGTTTCCCTGTCCAACTGTTCAAAGAACATGGCGCGGCCCACTTCTCCGCGCAGACGACGTGCATCCCGGATCCCCATGGCGCCCATCACTTCCAGGAGCTGGTTATGCCAGGCTCCCGTCAGGTTAATGACCCTGCCGGCCGTCCATTCCGATGATGCATCCTGGATATCCACCGGGCAGGACAATCCTTTTTCACAACGCCGGCACATGCGGCATTCCAGCGCAATGAGCATGGGGAAATCCACAAAAACACCGTCCGCGCCGCAGATTATCGCCTTGGGCACGTGTTCAGCCATGGAAATCCCGCCGCTGGCCAGAAGGGTGACATTGTCCCTAACCCCGGTCTCCACCAGCTTCAGGTGCACGGATCGGATGCCGTCTTTCAGAAATTTTTCAGGGTCATCAAAACCTCTCCCTCGGAAATCTCCTTCCAGATGAATAATGGGAACACCTGCATCCACCAGTTGTTGCGCTTTTTCTTCCATACCTTCAGCCATGGATACCTTTGCCGAGATTAATACCTTTCGGTCGAGAGCCATCACCTCTTTCACCGTTTCATGCCAGTCGTCATCCAGACATAATTCCACCATGCGACACCCTGGGGGCAACGCTTTAAGCGCTTTGTTAAAACCCTTAGAAATCGGGTCCGCTGAAAGGGACGGCAGAAGCCATGGACCGTATTCTTCAGGCATTTTGGTCGACATTTCCGCAGAAAGAGAGAAAAGCGTTCCAAGCCTTTTGGCTGCTTCACACCATCCTCTAAAGATCTCTTCACTCATCGCCCCAAACCCCGGCACCTTGAGGATAATGGGTAGAGGGATGTCCAATAACTGTAAGGGCGAAAAATTTTTCGCCCCTACATTTTCGCTCTCCGGTTCAAAAACCAGGTGCCCCGGCGTTTTCCCGAGATCAATGGCCGTACTGATATATTCGCGGCCATGGATGCCGTCGCGGGTGGGTCTCACGATCTCGGACATATCGGTCCAGATGGCGTCAAAACCGGGTCCGCTGAAAGGCCCCGGATAACCGGCTCCGGACACGGGAATTTTTCCGCTGTCCGCCTGGGCCCACAGGCTGGCGATAATGTTGGGGGACCAGTGTTCATCCCCCATGGCCATGAATTCGGGATTAATGGATTTGTGGATCAGTTCATTGGGGCACCCCTGAACGCACCTCAAGCAGTTCATGCACTCATTGTCAATGGATTCCACCATCTGCCGCGCATCCAGCCCCCGGTGGTCGTAAACACCGTAAACGCACTTTTTTTTCACACAGACAGCGCATTTGAGACAACCTTCCTCCCAGGCGATGATGCCCGATTGGATCAGCGGCTGAAAACGACGGGGGACGGCCTCGGTGTGAATCACATATTTGGACGGCATAACCAGTTCCCCCCTATGCCCTGTCCGGGGCCGGTCTGGGATAAAGCCCCGCCCGTTCGACAATTTCACCCACGGCCTCTTCCCATTCGATGGCCATAATATGCACACCGCTCACACCGGAGAGCTCTTTCAACCGTAAAATGGCTTCCACACAGATACTGATCCCTTCCTCCCGCTGTTTTTCTTTGGGCACCCCTTCCATCCGTTTGATCACATCATCGGGGATGTCCATGCCGGCTACCTTTGTTTTCATGTATCGGGCCATACCCACCGATTTGATGGGGGTCACACCGCCCAGGATATAGGCTTTTTGGGTCAGTCCCCGATCCACAGCCATGGAAAGCCAGGACTCAAATCGGTCCAGGTTGTAGATGCACTGGGTCTGAATAAAGTCGGCCCCGGCCTTGATCTTTTTGGCCAGCCGGACAACCCTGAACCCCAGGGGATCCGCAAAGGGATTGGCGGCCGCACCGATAAACATGTCGGGTTTGTGGTCCAAAGAGTCACCTCCCAGGATCAAACCATCGTCCCTCATCCCCTTGACGGCCTGGACAAACTGGATGGAATCCAGATCGAAGACACCCAACGCCTGGGGCTGATTGCCGAAAATCTGATGGTCGCCCGAGAGACACAGCACATTGCGGATCCCCAGGGCCGACGCCCCCAGGATATCCGACTGAAGCGATATGCGGTTCCGGTCCCGGACCACCATCTGCAACACCGGATCCAGGCCGGCAGTTTTGAGCAGCGCGCAGGCGGCAAGACTTGACATACGGACGATGGCCGTCTGATTGTCGGTCACGTTTACGGCATCCACCTTGTCCTTCAACAACCGGGCTTTTTTTAATATCACCTGCGCGTCCGCGCCTTTCGGAGGACCACATTCCGCAGTAACAGCGAATTCACCCTCTGTCAGAACTTTTTTCAATTGGCTTTCATGGCTCACTTTTGCTGATCCTCCCTGATAATTTTTCTGGGACCGGCTCCCTGTTTCGTAGACCAGTCTTTGGGGGGGTAAATATCTTCCAGCCGGTCCAGTGCACCGAATCTGTCCAGGCGATCGATAATCAGCTGCCAGGCACACGGTATGTCCGGGTTCACCTCGCAACGCCCATCCACGGACCCGCCGCAGGGGCCATTTAAAATCTGTTTGGAACAGCGGGCCAGGGGGCAGATACCGCCGAAATCATAGAGCATGCAATCCCCGCATCCCAGGCAGGTCTCCGCCCAGACCCCCTGGGCTTTTGTTTCGCCTAAGAATTCGGTGTTGAGCCCCGGGATAACCCGCACTTCCGGGTACATATCCGCCACCGCCTGAACGCCCGCCCCACACCCCAATGAAAGCACCGCATCATAGGGATCGATGACTTTGTCCAGCTGAATCACGAATTCCATAACACACTGGCGGTCCAGGGTCATTTCTTCAATGGTCACATCCTCATCATTCATTCGGGCCGCCATGCGCAGAGCTGACGCCAGCATAGCCGTCTCCTTTTCACCGCCTGACGCACACTCGGCAACACATGAGCCGCAACCCAGCACCAGTATCCGCTTGTAGGGGGCAATCATCTGCCTGATCTCTTCAACAGGCTTTTGTTCTCCTGTGATCATATCCCTTTCTCCTCCTCATTCAGGGCCTTGGGACCCAACGCGGGCGACGGCCCCAGGGACGAAACCTTATCCATGATCTCTCGGGCCAGAACGGCCAGGGGTTTGGGGTTGTCCTTTGAACAAACAACCAGCCCCACCCTTTCTCTTTCAAGACCGATCGCTTCAATGATCGATCTTGTCCTTTCGATCCGCTTTCTTGCCCTCAGATTCCCTTCAAAATTGCGGCAGGCACCTGTCGGGCAGGCGATCACATAGGCAGCGTCGGCAAATTCTTCCAAGGCCCGAAGCAAATGCACCGGCTCCACTCTTCCACTGCACGGCATCGGAAAGAACGAAATGGTTTCGCCGCAAGCCTCTTCCAGCAGCTGTCGATCCTTCTCCCGGCTTTCAGGGACATTCCGGCAATAAAAAAGCGCCAATTTGCGCCTCTTTGCGTTTATCATTTCCTGGATGAATCCTTTCTAATATGGGTAACCGTTCATGGGTTCATGAAATTATCTGTTCGTCAGTTCAGTTAAAGAATCGCCCCCTTTGGAAAACCAAAGGGAGGCGACCTGTATTACGGTGATACAGGTGAATAGGGGCTATAAGGTGGACAGATACTTATCCAATTCATATTGACTCACATGGGTTCGGTAACCATCCCATTCGATCCGTTTGTTTTCAATAAATTTGTTGAACACATGGTCCCCCAGCACATCCCGGACCATTTCACTCTTTTCCGTGGCCAGGAGAGCGGCATACAAAGTCCCCGGAAGATCGGTGATCCCGTGGGCCTTTCGTTCCGCCGGATTCATCTCAAAAATGTCCTCTTCCACGGGTGCCGCCAGTTCGTATTTGTTTTCAATCCCTTTGAGACCCGCCCCCAGCATCACCGCAAAGGCAAGATAGGGGTTGCAGGCCGGATCGGGGGACCTGAATTCAATGCGGGTGGCATTTTCCTTGCCGGGTTTGTACATGGGAACACGAATCATGGCGGATCGGTTTCGTCGGGCCCAGGATACGTAAACCGGCGCCTCATAACCGGGTACCAGGCGCTTGTATGAATTGACCCACTGGTTGCAAACCGCCGTAATTTCGGGGGCATGACGCATCAAACCGGCAATATACTGCCTGGCAATGGTGGACAGGTTGAATTCATCGGATGAATCGTAAAACGCATTTTTGTCCTTCAGGAAAAGGGACTGATGCACATGCATGCCGCTTCCGTTTTCCCCGAAGATGGGTTTGGGCATGAAAGTGGCGTAAACGCCGTTCTGGCGGGCGATCTCTTTGACCACCAGGCGGTAGGTCATCATGTTGTCCGCCATGCGTAGCGCCTCCTGGTACCGGAGGTCGATCTCGTGCTGGCTGGGCGCCACCTCATGATGGCTGTACTCCACCTGGATCCCCATGTCCTGAAGGGCAAAGATGGTATCGCGCCGCAACGAGCTTCCCATGTCCACGGGCCGGGAATCAAAGTACCCTCCCTTATCCAGCACTTCCGTGCATTTGTCGTCCTTGAAGTAAAAATACTCCGCTTCGGGACCCACATAGAAAGTGTATCCTTTCTCCGCAATTTTTTTGAGAAGCTTTTTGAGCACATACCTCGGATCTGCTTCATAGGGGGTTCCGTCCGGATGCAGGACATCGCAAAACATGCGGGCCACGGGCCGGTCGCCGCTTCGCCAGGGAACCAGCTGGAATGTGGTGGGATCCGGTTTGGCGATCATGTCGCTTTCCTCAATCCGTGCAAAACCTTCAATGGACGAGCCGTCAAACCCCATCCCTTCCGTCATGCCTTCTTCCAGTTCGGACGGGGTAATGGCAAAGCTCTTCAAAACCCCCAGCACATCGGTAAACCAGAACTGAACAAAGCTGATATCTTTGTCCTTTACAATCTTTCTCACATCATCAAATGTCTGACATTGCATTTTAATTCCTCCTTGTTTGATAAACGGTTGCCGATTATCGGTTGCCGGTTGACAGTTAAACTTTTTCGATGAAGAGCTGGAACGAATCCTTGCAATTGCGGTGCCAAAAAGCCGGTTTCTTGGGAATTGGAATTGAAGTTGAGAAATTAAAAGGAACGTGAAGGCAGTCGTTATTTTAAAGCGTATCGGCACCTTTCCTTTGAGACCACTTGTCACCAGGAAATTGAGAATGCGGTAAAACTTCAGGGTCGCCGGCCTATAATTTTTTCAACCGGGAACCGACAACCGGGAACCGGGAACCCGTTTAAAAATACATTTATGTCGATTTGCCGGGAAAAAATCTACAAAAATGTTCCGGATCGGGAATCACTCCACCGTAACACTCTTTGCCAGGTTACGGGGTTTATCGATATCCCTTTCAAGAAATTTTGCACAGTAGTAAGCCAGCAGCTGGCAGGGGATCACTGACAGCATGGGACTCAAGAAATCGAGAGTGGTCGGCACCTCGATGATATCATCCACCAGTTCCCTGACCTTTTCATCTCCCTGGGCGACAATGGCAATCACCGGGCCTTTTCGGCTTTTGATTTCATGGATGTTGCTGAGCATTTTTTCATACATCTCATCATTGGGGATAATGGCCACTGTCGGCATTTCCGGGTTGATCAGCGCAATGGGACCATGCTTCATTTCTCCCGCGGCATACCCTTCGGCGTGGATATAGGAGACCTCCTTAAGCTTCAAAGCCCCTTCCAGGGCAATGGGGTAATTGTACTTTCGACCCAGGTAAAGCCAGTTCGTGCAATGATAGTACTTCTCTGCGATGGCCTCGATGTGACTGGATTGACCCAGCAATTCCCGAACCTGATCGGGCAGGGCTTCCAGTGCGCGAATGGCCTGAATGCCCTCCGTCAGTGAAAGGTTCTGATGACGCCCCAGAAGCAGTGCCAGCAATGTGAGGGTGGTCAGTTGAGAGGTGAAATTTTTGGTGGACGCCACACCGATTTCAGGACCCGCATGGTTATAGATACCGGCGTCTGTTTCCCGGCTAATGGTGCTCCCCACCACATTGACAACGCCGAGAAGTCGAGCGCCTTTGCGTTTCGCTTCTTTAATGGCGGCAAGGGTGTCGGCGGTTTCCCCGGACTGGCTGATGGCCACCACAAAGGTGTTGGGGGGGAAATTTAATTTTCGATAACGGAATTCGGAAGCCAGACCCACTTCCGTATCAATTTCCGTGAGCTTTTCAAAAATGTATTTCCCCACACAGGCAGCGTAATAAGAGGTACCGCACGCCACCAGAACCATATGCCGGCAACGCTTGAGATCCTCCCATACGGGCATGATCCCGCCCAGTTTGGGCACACCCTCACCCGGCTCAAGGCGGCCACGGAAGGCATTCTTGATGGTGTAGGGCTGTTCATAAATCTCTTTCAGCATAAAATGGGGAAACCCGTTCAGTTCAGCATCTTCGGCCCGCCATTCAACCGTTTCCGTACCCCGCTCAATCGGTTGTGCCGAAGCTGTTGAGATAGAAAAATCATCCGCCGTAACCGTTGCCAGCTCATTTTCCTGAAGATGTACTACCTTATTGGTATACCGCACCATGGCGGAGACATCAGACGCCACAAAATGGCCTTCATCGCTCACACCGATAATCAAGGGGCTCCCCCGCCGGGCCACAACGATCTGATCGGGGACATGACGATGGATGACGCCGAGTCCGAAAGTCCCCTCCACCTGACTCATGGTCATTCTGACCGCGTCCGCCAGATCTCCGTCAAAATAAAGGCCAATCAGCTGCGCCAGGACTTCCGTATCCGTTTCAGACCGGAACACAATGCCCTTTTTTTCCAATTGTTTTTTCAGAATGTGGTAGTTTTCAATAATGCCGTTGTGAATCACAAAAACGTTTTCCGTCTGGTCCTGTTGCGGGTGGGCGTTTTGTACCGAGGGTTCACCGTGAGTTGCCCAGCGGGTGTGGGCAATACCGCTGCTGCCATCCATGGGCTTGCCATCCACAAGGGCTTCCAGACTCGCAATTTTTCCCAGTTCCCGAAAGCAGGAAATTTCGTTGCCGTCTTGAACCGCCAGACCTGCCGAGTCATATCCCCTGTATTCAAGCCGTTTCAACCCTTCAATCAGGATTGGTTTGGCATCTTTTTGTCCCACATAACAAATAATCCCACACATGCTAAAATTCTCCTCAGATATCCTATTTGAAAAAAATCACGCCGGGGTCTCCTTCACAGGGAATCAGACCCCAAGGTATCGCTAATGTTAAAAAAACGGCATATTCTAACTTTTTCCTAATGAATATACAACCGAAAATTCACGGCGATTCCTGTTTTGGCAATCGTCGTGATATGGCACACGGGTTGCAAGGCTTCCGTTTCAAGCAGGCGTGAAAAACGCTCGAAGACTCCAGGCACGCCCCGACCGTACAGTTTGAAAATGGGAAATCGCACCATTTTTTTTCAGAAGCCTATACTGAAATAATGGATCAATATTTCAGACAGAGCCATCAAAACAGCGAAACGGGGCGCCTTCTATTCAAAAAGCGGGGCGCTTTCGCACTTTTAGCTGTGGGAGGATATAGGCGAAAAGAACTCGACTTTCATTCGGACATTGATATCCTTATCCTGTTCGGCTCAAAAATACCCCCTTTGGCGAAAGAACTGGTTGAGGAATTTCTTTATCCTTTGTGGGATTTAGGTCTCGACCTGGGATACGGGGTCCGCACCATCAAGGATTGCCTCAATCTCTCCAAGAATGATTTTGAAGTACTGACATCCATGATGGACGCCCGGTTTGTATGCGGTGATTCCCCCCTGTACTTCTCCCTCATGGAATCTCTTCACAAAAAGATAGCCCAAAAAAAGGCGGTTGAAATATCACACTGGCTGGAGGGTTGTCACAAAATCCGCATGGAGACCTTTGGAGATGCAAGCCATCTTCTCGAACCGAATCTCAAGGAGGGCATCGGGGGGTTGCGGGACTACCATCAGATTCTGTGGCACGCAAAAGCGCTTTTCTTCAAAATCCTCAACATCTTTCTGGGAGAGGAACTGGCCACCCGCGATGCATCCCAAAAGGCCCGGGAAACCCTTTTACAGGTCCAGGGAGCCTTTCCGGAGCTGACCGATACAGAGCAAGAAATCCTGTTTTCCGCCATGTCCCCCCGCTATCTCCTGAACCGCACACCCCGTGAAATCATTCACCATGTTCATATGTTGAAAGCCCTGCGGGAACGCCAGGAAGATGAAACAGCGCCTCAATTGGCGGTTGAAATCAAGGAAAATGAGATGGAAAGCTGTGTGGACATTACCTTCATGATCAGGGATCGGCCGGGAATTTTTTCCCGGATGGCCGGTGTACTGGCCATCAACCATGTCAATGTGGTGGCAGCCAATATCTATACCTGGGGAGACGGCACGGCCGTTGATATCTTCAAGGCAACCCCCCATCCCGACCCCCGCCGTGCCCGCGAAATATGGGAAAAGGTGGAAAAAGACGTGGAAGACGTCTTTCGGGGAAACCTGCCCCTTGAAGACCACATCAGAGAAAAATCCCAGCCATCCATCTTGAACACCGACTACAAACCTTCCCATCCACCGAAAATCCGGGTGGATAATCGGGCTTCGGATTTTTTTACCTTGATCGAAGTGTTCGCAGATGATCGCATTGGACTCCTTTACAAAATCACACGAACCCTCTTTGAACTGGACCTGGATATCCGGATTGCCAAAATCGCCACCAAAGGGGATCAGGTTGCCGATGTCTTTTATGTGCGGGACCTGGAAGGGCAGAAGGTGGAAGACGAAAGCAAATCCGGGAAAATTATCGAAACATTGATTGAAGCACTTGCTCAGTAATAAATCAGCGGAATTCCACCGCTACAAATTCAGCCAAATTCCAGGGACACGATACTGAGCGGTTAAAGTTGCCGCCCCTCGGGCGCCTCCTGCAAAGGACAGCACTAGTACAACTGAAAAAACGCGATTGCGAAAACAGTTCTTTTCATCCCAAACCCCCAAGGCTTTGAAGAACGCGTCTTACCCTCAAATCAAAGGGCTCACGAATACATGACACCACATCCTGATGTTTATCCCATCCCATCTCCGTATAAGTTAACAGTCGAAAATCGGGCAACTGAAGGAACTGTTTGGCAACCCACGAAGGCGCTGTAAAGGAAATGCCATAATTTTTTCTGTCTGGGTAACGTGTATACCAATAACCGTGCCGAGCGAATCTTTTATGTAATTTTTTTTTGCCGGCTTCATCCAAATTGTACGAAAAATAGCCTTCGCGCACGGCGTAGACACAGGAGATGCCGTGTAAAGTGAAAATCAGGATACCGTTTTTGGATAATAGGGAATTAAACAGACGGAGAAATTCCGCAGAACGATTTTCCTCAAGATGGGTTAACAAAGAACCGCACCAGATAAGATCATACCCGCCCTTTAGTTTTATCTGTTTCGGTTGTTGTTTAGAATATGCCGGTATCACACCAAAAACGGCTGCACAATAATCAACTGCGTCCCTTACCAGATCACAGGCGGTAATTTCGGCTTCCGGAAAGGCTGCCTTCACATATCGGAGGACTCTACCGTGCCCACAAGGTATATCTAAAATTCGTCGAATACTGGATTTGGACCTTCTTGCGGCCAGCAATGCAAGTTCAATGGATTCAAGGGCAGATTCTCCCACCGAAAAATAATGGCGTTCGTCTCCCGAAAACATTTCGTCATTTGGCGAAATATCTCGCAACACCTTCCCTGCCGCTTTCCGGATTAGATCACGAAAAAGATCCAAATGAGGATACTCCGTCGAATAACAATGCGTTTATTACTGTTTGATTGATGCAAAAATATGCACAGTGAATCTGCCAGGATTCGACTCCTTGAAGAAATGTGTGCATAACGCTTCCGATCAGCACAACAATGCCATATCAATTCTTAAATCAGCATATTTTGGTAAATAGTGTCTGAACGAAAACCAGGATTTTTTGTCAAGATCAAGGAAGATCAAAATTTTAACCGCAGGAATACATTTAGTATTTCGAGGATTAAAATTTTTATCTGACGCAGAGATTGGCGAAAAAGACAGTTTTCGTTCGGGCACTAAATAGTAATACGGACCTGTGATTGGTTCAAGTGCTTTATATGCGGCAGCAACGAAAGTGGAGGGGGTGAAAACCGCGTCTCTTTTTTCTAAGAATAACCCTTCGTCCATTTTCGATGATTGAAACCGATATTTTGGACAAGCGCTTGATCTTGCGTTTTGGGAATACACCGTGATATAAGAAATCTTGACGTAATTAGTACAATAACCATTCAGTCTCGATTTTCACTGGAGCGTCTCATGGTCAGACCGTTTCATTCCATCTATTCCCATGGATTTATCCGTTCGGCCGTCTGCGTACCGTCCCTGCGTGTTGCCGATCCGGCCTATAATTTAGAACGTACGCTGCATCTCGCCCGCCGCGCTTCCGATCATCAGGCCGCATTCGTGCTCTTTCCGGAGCTGGGGTTGTCCGCCTTTTCCAATGAAGACCTGTTTCACCAGGATGCGTTGCTGGAGGCGGTTCGAGAGGCTCTAGCCGAGCTCATCACTGAAAGTGGAAATCTCTCCCCCCTTTTGCTCGTGGGGGCGCCCCTTCGTTTTCAGGAAAAGCTGTTCAACTGCGCCATTGCCATCTACCGGGGAAAGGTGCTGGGGATTGTCCCCAAAACATACCTTCCCAACTATCGGGAATATTATGAAAAACGTCAGTTTGTCTCCGCCCGCTCAGCCCTGGAACCCGAAGTCCGGTTTCAGGGACAATCGGTTCCGTTCGGCAACGACCTGATTTTTGACGCCGCAAATCTGCCGGGATTTGCTCTGCATGTGGAAATCTGTGAGGACATGTGGGTGCCGATTTCCCCCAGTACTTACGGCGCTCTTGCGGGTGCCACGGTATTGGCAAACCTGTCCGCCAGCAATATCACGGTGGGCAAAACGGATTACCGGCGTCTTATGTGTGCATCCCAGTCGGCCAAATGCATTTCAGCGTACCTGTATTCCGCTGCCGGTTACGGGGAATCCACCACGGACCTGGCCTGGGACGGGCATGCCATGATTTATGAAAAAAATGTCCTGTTGGCTGAAACGGATCGTTTTCAAACGGAAGAACAGATCATTTTTGCGGATATTGACCTGGAGCGACTCTTGCAGGACCGGATGCGCACCACCAGTTTTCAGGACTCGGTGGTCGAACATCGCGAGCGGCTTATGGCAATGCACCGGATTCCTTTTGAATTCAAGATTCCAGAGGGTGTTATACCGCTCAGGCGGGATGTATCCCGGTTTCCCTATGTACCCGGGGAATCTGCCGCGCGTGACGATCGCTGTTATGAGGTTTACAACATTCAGGTTCACGGTTTAATGAAACGCATGTCGGCCGCCGGTGTCAAAAAACTTGTTATCGGTGTGTCCGGGGGGCTTGACTCCACACAGGCGTTGATTGTTGCCGCCAGAACCATGGACCGCCTCGGTTTTCCGCGCAGCCACATCTTAGGGTTTACCATGCCCGGCTTTGCCACCAGCGAGACCACGCGCAACAATGCCAGGGAGTTAATGGATACATTGGGCATCACAGGCCGGGAAATTGACATTCGACCGGCGTGCTTGCAGGTGTTCAAGGATATCGGTCATCCCTTTGCCCAAGGTGAAAAGCACTACGATGTAACCTTTGAAAACGTTCAGGCGGGCCAGCGTACCGCCCATCTTTTCAGGCTGGCCAACTTTCATGACGCCATTGTACTGGGTACCGGAGATTTGAGTGAGTTGGCCCTGGGGTGGAGCACCTATGGCGTTGGGGATCAGATGTCCCATTACAATGTCAACGGGTCGGTCCCCAAAACCCTTATTCACCACCTCATCCGCTGGGTGGCGAAAACCGGGCAGTTCAGTGAGGAAACCGGTGCTGTCCTTGAGGCCATCGCGGGAACGGAAATCTCCCCGGAACTGGTACCCGACGAGCATGGTGATGGGGCAGAGCCGTTCCAGAAAACCGAGGCCACCATCGGCCCCTATGAACTCCAGGACTTCAACCTCTATTATATTACCCGTTTCGGATTTCGGCCGAGCAAAGTGGCTTTTTTGAGCTATTGCGCCTGGAGCGAAAAAAACCGTGGCGTCTGGCCGGGAATCCTGCCACCGGATCAGCGGCATCAATATGATTTAGCCGCCATCAAAAGATGGCTGGCGGTATTTCTCCACCGTTTTTTCAAAACCAGCCAGTTTAAAAGATCCGCCCTTCCCAATGGCCCGAAGGTGGGCTCCGGGGGATCCCTTTCCCCCCGTGGTGACTGGCGTGCCCCCAGTGATTCGGAAGCCACCGTATGGCTTGACGAGTTGCATCGGAATGTCCCCGATTAATCCGGCCACAAAATAGGTTGGGGATAAGGGGCATTATAATCAAAAACTGCAGGGAGATGAGACAAATGGCAAATAATCCTTTGGAAGCACCCCCCATTGTAAGCCTCTCGTACAAAAAAGGGGACCTCATCATCAAAGAGGGGGACTACGGTGTTTCCATTTATAAAATCCTGGAAGGTAAAGTGAGCGTTTATCGAGAAGCGGAAGGCGAGGAAATTCTGCTGGGCACCCTTGGCGTGGGAGATATTTTTGGTGAACGAACGTTTCTCAACAGAGCTGCCGACACCCGGTCGGCATCCGTTCGGGCTCTTGAGGATACCAAGGTGGAGGTATGGCATACGGCAAGGTTATCCCGGGAATACGACGAAATGCCGCCCATCATCAAATATATCACCGATCAGGTGTTGTCGCGGTCCAATCGAATGAATAACCTGATCGTTCAGCTGGCGACAAAGGAGCAGAAGGAAAAGGCCAACAGGGCAAAGGAAGATCCTTTGGCCTCAAAGCGTCGATTCTACAGGAAAAAGGTGGATCTTTTCTGTCAATACCAACCCGCTGGTGCCCCTTCCAAATTCAATCTTGATGGTAGAATCAAAGACATCAGTCTCGACGGACTGGCGATGAAAGTCACGCGCAGGAATACGGTCGGTGTTTCCCATGCAACAGGGGACATTTTCGTTGTAAACACTGTTTTACCCAACAAAAAGACCGTTGAACTGGAAGCTGAAGTGGTGACCATTCAAAAAGGTGAAATACCCGAGGAGCTGGACCTGAGCATGAATATAACCGATATTGAGCCCGGTTCAAGAAAATCGCTGGGGTTTTTCTTAATGCCGTAGGGTGTGGGGGAAAAAGAAATGAATATTGACCCGTTGATAAGTGCTTATCTGGCTGATCAAGAAACCTATAAATCCGGAAATGTTATTATTGAGGAGGGCAGCAAGGGCGACTGGGTTTACATCGTTCTTGAAGGACAGGTCAAAGTTACCAAAAGGACCTCCGTGGGATTGCTCACCATGGATGTGTTGAAAAAAGGGGCCATCTTTGGTGAAATGGCTCTTTTTGGCAAAGCGCTGCAAGCGCGCAGTGCTTCGGTAATTGCCGCAGATGGCAATGCCAGAGTGGGAGTCCTGGATACGCGTCAGCTGATGGCGGAATATGAATCCCTCTCCCTTGAGTTGCGGTCAGTGATAAAAGCTTTGATTACGGGACTTGCAGAGTCAAATGGGAAAGCTGCCGCCCTGGTTGTAGCCGCCAATAAAAAAGGGCATAAAAATTGAGACAGGCCTTTACAGTCCAAGACGGTAACATTCTGGAGGGATGATGTCCGGGATTTTTGAAATATACGTGCAAACACACTTTTCCGCTGCACACGCTTTAAAAGGATATCCCGGGGACTGTGCCCGTGTTCATGGGCACAACTGGATTATTGACGTCTTTGTGCGGTGCAACGAACTCAACGAAATCGGCATCGGTATTGATTTCAGGGAGATTAAAGACAGCGTAAAGGGTGTTCTCAAGAACCTGGACCACTTCAATTTAAATGATCTGCCGGCGTTTCAAGACATCAACCCCACCTCCGAAAATATCGCCAGATTTCTATATCGGGAATTGAGCAAACAGCTCAACACCGACAGTATCAGGATTTCCAAAATCAAGGTTTCGGAAACCCCCGGCGCCGGCGCTTTTTATTGGGAGGAACACCCATGACGCTTCGTGTCAATGAAATATTTTACAGCATACAGGGGGAGTCCTCCTATGCCGGACGTCCCTGCGTATTTGTCCGGTTGACCGGATGCAATCTGAGATGTTCCTACTGCGACACCCGGTATGCGTATGAAGAAGGGGGGATAATGGAGATCAGCCATATTTTTGAGCAGATCTCCCCCATGCAGTGCCGACTGGTGGAAGTCACCGGTGGAGAGCCCCTTATCCAGGAAAAAACCCCCGTTCTGGTGGAAGGCCTGCTTGAAGACGGCCATGAGGTTCTGCTTGAAACCAACGGCACCCTTGACATCAGCCGGGTGGATGATCGATGTGTGAAAATCGTAGATTTAAAATGCCCCTCCAGCGGCATGAGCGATCATACGGATATGGAAAATCTGAATCGGCTTTCGTTTCGTGATGAAATCAAATTTGTTCTGGGAACCCGCGAGGATTATGAATATGCCAGAAAAATCGTGGACCATATGAAATCACGTTCGCTCACAATCAGCTCCATTAATTTTTCCCCCGTGTTCGGCCAACTGGAACCGGAAACCCTGGCGGAATGGATTCTGGCGGATCATCTGGAGTGTCGACTGCACCTCCAGATCCATAAATATATCTGGGGACCTGACGCAAGAGGGGTTTAGGAGCAGATGACGGGATCCAAAGAAAAGGCTGTTGTATTGTTGAGCGGAGGCCTGGATTCAACCACCGTTGCGGCCATTGCCCGTTCTGAAGGGTATGATGTTTTCGGTCTCAGCTTTCGTTACGGGCAGCGTCACGCAGTGGAGCTGGAAGCGGCGGCAAGGGTGGCCAAAAGCCTGGGGGCGATGAAACACCTGGTCATGGACATTGATCTCCGAAAAATCGGGGGTTCCGCGCTCACGGACCAGATTGATGTGCCCAAGGGCCGCAGTGGGGATGCAATGGAAAATGGAATCCCCGTGACTTATGTACCCGCACGCAATACCATATTTCTTTCATATGCCCTGGCATGGGCGGAAGTACTGAACGTATGGGATATCTTTATCGGTGTCAACGCCGTGGACTACAGCGGCTATCCCGACTGTCGGCCGGAATACATCGCGGCATTTGAACAGATGGCGAACCTGGCCACAAAGGCGGGGGTAACAGCCGGCCGGCGCATAAAAATCAGGACTCCCATCATTGACATGAGCAAAGCGGAAATCATTAAAACGGGACTTGAGCTCGGTGTTGATTACAAATTGACACACAGTTGTTATGACCCGGCACCAGATGGAAAAGCCTGCGGCCTCTGTGACAGTTGCCTTTTGAGGAAAAGGGGTTTTGAGGATGCCGGATTAAGGTGGATACCATGAAAATCAGAGTTTGCGTTTTGGTGGCATTGAGTTTAATGATCTTTGCCGCGAGGCAACCGGTTCCGGCTGTTGCCGGGCCTCCGGCCAAGATCAAATTTGGTCATGTGGCGCCCCCCTTTCACGGTCAAAGCAAGGGCGTGGATGCATTCGCGGCCTATGTTAAAGAAAAAACGAACGGCAGAATCGATATCGCGACCTTTCCCATGGGTCAGCTGGGGGGCGAACGATCCATGGCGGAGCATGTCCAGATGGGAACACTGCAGATTGCCGCCATCACCACGGCCGTACTTCAGAACTTCGTACCCCAGGCGGCCATCCTGGATATGCCCTTTATTTTTCCGGATCGAAAAACCGCATACGCCACCCTGGATGACCCGGAAGTGCAGAAAAAAATCTTCTCCTATTTCCCAAAAAAAGGATTTATGGCCATCGGCTGGACCGAAAACGAATTTAGGGATTTCACCAACAACAAACGGCCGGTTCGCACGCCTGCAGATATCAAGGGCCTCAAAGTTCGGGTCATGAACGCCCCCGTTTATCTGGATACATTCAAGCAACTGGGTGCATCCCCGGTGGGTATTCCCTTTCCGGAAATCTATAATGCACTTCAGACCGGTGTCATTGATGCGCAGGAAAATCCCATCCTCACATCAGTCTTGATGAAGTTTACGGAATTGACCAAAAATGTAACCATCACCAACCACTGCCTGACCGAGTGCATCATCATTGTGTCCCCCGATTACTGGGAAACCCTTTCACCGGAAGATCAGCAGATTTTCAAGGAAGCCGCCAAGGTGGCCATTGACACCAATCGAAAAGTCAATGCTGAATTGCACAACAAACTCCCCAAGAGCGGTATCAGCATCGCGGAATACTGCAAGAAGAACGGGGTTGAAGTGATCGAGCTGACCCCGGAAGAGCGTAAGGCATTTCAAACGGCAATGGTACCGGTATGGAACAAATATCGGAAAAAGATCGGCAATGAAATTTTTGATTTTATGCTGAGCAAAATCGAGGAAAATGAGCAGTAAACAAAGAAAACAGCCAAGTTGTCGTAGCCTCAAAAGGTCTCACGCAAAGCCGTAAAAAAATGGGGAAAAACCGCTTCTAAAACTTAGCGTCTTTGCGCCTTTACGTGAGATATATTTTATTTCAGCTTATCTAAAATATTCCACCGCATTTCGAAAAATACCGACCCCGCCGCCTTCTTCCTGTTCAATGCTTTTTCCCTGACGGGCCAGCGCCAGCTTTCGCCGGGTCCAGTCCGGATGATTGGTGAAATGGTTGAAAGCCTCCGGGTGGGGCATGAGCCCGAAGATGTGACCGGTGGGATCGCATATGCCGGCAATATCAGAGAGGGATCCATTGGGATTTGAGGGCCGGCGGCCACCCGCAGGTTTTCCATTATGATCGGCGTACTGCAGCACAACCTGGTTGTTTTGAAAAAGCCTTTGAATGGTATCATCGGCCGCGTAAAACTTCCCTTCCCCATGCCGGACCGGGAATTCCGCACCGGTAAGCCCCCTGGTGAAAACGTTCGGTGATTTCGGGTTGACCTTCAGTTTTACCCATGCATCGATAAAGTTCCCCGAGTCATTATGGGTAAGGGCCACCTGCCGATCCTGGTATCGGCCGTCAAAACCCGGCAGCAGCCCCAGATTGACCAGCGCCTGAAACCCATTGCATATTCCCAGGATCAGATTTCCCGCATCCACGAAAGCTTTGAGCTGTTCACCGAGATGCCTCTTCATTTTTGAGGCCATGAGTACACCTGCACCATGATCATCGGCCCAGCTGAAACCACCCCCAAAGACCAGAATTTGATAATCTCGAAGGGGCCCGGCAGAACCGTTTTGTGCGTTACTGATCAATTCATTGATGTGCATCCTGTGGGAATCGGCGCCGGCCAGGTGCAACGAAAAATCGGTTTCGTTATCGCAATTGAGCCCATAGCCGGTGAGGACCATTGCTTTTACCTTTTTCATATCAGATCTCCAAAAGGCTTTTTCCATGAATCCTTTAGACGGTGAATGTTTTCTTTGAGAAGCGTGTCACCCTTTTCCCCGGTGATGATAAAATCAGGCGACTCAGTTACAATGCCGACTTTTCCCAGCTTCATTCCGGAGAAGCACTTTTCAAATGGAGCCCTCTGTTCCGGTGAAACCGTTATGATAAACCTGCCGCTTGATTCGGAGTAGAGTTTCCGGGTGTTTGAAAGACCTGGTGCAGAGGGGATTAACGGCAACTGAAGTGTCATCCCCAACGCTCCGCCCATTGCGGCAAGGGCCAGGTGTACAGCCAGACCGCCTCTTGCGACCGCGTGGCAGGATGACACCAGTTCATCTTTCATGGCGTGGTGAAGGGCAATGTATTGGGGAAGAAATTCTTCCGGGTAAACCCGGGGGACATTAATCCCCACCTGCTCCATCATCTGATAATATTCGCCCCCGCCCAGTTCATTTCGTGTTTCCCCCAGCACGTAGACCAGATCCCCCGGAAATTTGACATCCATGCTGACGGATTTGGTAATATCCGCCATGACGCTTGAAACCGTGAACAGCAGCGTGGGCAATCCCGATACCTTCCGTCGTTCCCCAAAGGGTCCTTTGAGATTGCCGTCAATATACATGCTGTCTTTACCGGAAAGCAGGGGAATATGATATTGAAGGCATGTGTCCCGCAAGGCCTGATTGGACCGAACCAGTTGAGCGGCTTTGTATTTACCGTCCGGATTTTGAACGGGATCGTATTCAATGGTGGGCCAGCAGAAATTGTCCACACCGGCCAGATGGTCCGGATCACCCCCTACTGCCAGGACTTTTCTGACCGCTTCATCCATGGTCGCCGTTGTCATGTGGTACGTATCAATTTTGGAATAGGTAGGATTGACGGCCTGTGAGACGGCAATCCCTTTCAAAGATTTCAGCACCGGCCGAATCACTGCGGCATCCGAAGGTGTATCCCGCTCTTTACCCACCAGGGGTTTGATGACACTGGTTCCCTGAACTTCATGGTCATATTGCCTGGCAATCCAGTTGCGGGAGGAGATGTTGGGCCGCTGCAGCATGGCGTGGAGGAGGGCACCATGACGTCCGGGCTCTGTGATAACCGGTTCCGTCAAGCCGCGCATTTTCGGGGGGACCCACTCTGCATCAAATTCCCACTGTGGAAAATCGGATTCCAACAGACCCATTCGAATGTAGGCGCAGGTTTTTTGATGGTATTTCAAGTGCAGAAAACCGGAATCCGTGTATTCCCCGATGACGGTACTCAAAACCGCATGCTTCCGGGAGAGGGCCATGAAACGCTCCAGATGCTCCGGTTTTACAGCAATGGTCATCCGTTCCTGTGACTCGGATACCCATATCTCCCATTGGTTCAATCCCTCATATTTCAACGGCACCCTGTCCAGGTGCACAATACAGCCGTTGCTGAAGCGGGCCGACTCGCCTACAGAAGAAGAAAGTCCCCCGCCCCCATTGTCAGTGATAAAACGGATCAGGCCTTCATCCCGAACCTCAAGAAGAAAGTCGTGCATTTTTTTCTGGGTATAGGGATCACCGATCTGCACATGGCCTGCCGGCGTATTTTCGGAGTAGGTTTCGGAAGCCGCCGTCACCCCGTGAATACCGTCTTTTCCCACCCTTCCACCACTCATGATGATTAGATCGCCGGGGGAAGTGGTTTTTTTGTGTGAAGGCTTATTTTCCACCCTGGACGGCATGATACCCAGGGCCGTCACAAACACCAGGCATTTTCCCGTGTAGCTTTCGTCAAACAGCAGCAGGCCGTAAGGCGTTGGAATACCGCTCTTGTTACCGCCGTCCCGAACCCCTTCAATGATACCGTCCAACAGGCGTCTCGGATGAAGATGGGGTTCAAGATCCCCCTGATAATCCCGTTGCCCCACGCAATACCCATACATGCCCAAAATGAGTTTTGATCCCTTTCCCGTCCCCATGGGATCCCTGTAAATACCCACGATTCCGGTAATGGAACCACCATAGGCTTCCATATTGGACGGGCTGTTATGGGTTTCACCCGTGATACAGTAATAATGGTCGGGATCAAAGCGGGCCACGCCTGCGTTATCCCACAAAACCGAGACCACCCAATCCTTTTCGGCCTGGATTTTAAGGGTCGGCGCTTCAATGCAGGTTTTAAAGAGGCTGTCGATGGTTTGCCGCTCACCGCTTTGGAGGTCGTGGTATTGAAATTTTCCCCGGAACGTGTTGTGGTTGCAGTGGTCACTTCGGGCCTGGGAAATGTATTCCAGCTCCACATCGGTGGGAAAATCAAGCCCCACTTTTTCCCGCTCCGCTAAAATGTCCTTCCGAAGAAAATAGGCGCGGATCACCGGAATATCCCGATCCTGAAGTGCCAGATTCCGCTCTTTGGAAATCTGCTTCAGCGCATCATTACTTTCGATGGACAGGGTTTTCACTTCCGGTTCATGGCTCAGAATCACCTTGGGGATCAGAAACCCAAGGCCCTTTTCGGAATCCCAATCTTCTCTGGAGAAAATTTTCCATTGCTGAATCGCCGCGTTGGCCAGGAGTTCCGCCGCGATGCGATGGGCCTGATCCTGTGTGAGCTTACCCCTGATTTCATAGCATTTTGATGTATAAACAGCCTCCTCGGATTTAAATGGGATACCCAGAAGATCTTCGATGGCTTCACGGGCGGTGCTTCCCGCCGTATCTCGCACACCGGGCCGAAAACCGACCCAGATGAGCCAGTCAAAATCCCTTTGCATAGGAGAATAGGCGCTTTGTTCGGTGATGGGATTGGTAAATATCTCATCTTGAATCCGTGACAGTTGATTGGCATCAAAATGGGCGTCAAGGGTCAGAACCCGGATCACCCGAACATCATCCACGTCAAAACCGAAGTACGCCTTTGATTTTTTTTGAATGCCGACGCCGGATGCGTCCGGCAGCTCGTCTTTCAACCTGATTTCCAGTCTGGATGTCATTGGCACATACCTAATTTTATCAAAATTTTTAAAGGACCTGTTCCTCACTTTGTATCTTGAAACCAAGGCTCTCGTCAACTGCAATTCAAAACAGGCTTTTCCCCTGAAAAATGGGCGAACTTGCAATTAAGCGTTTCAATGCGTATCTTTTTTTTGTATCGGATAGCGATAATGCAAGGGGTAACCAAAATTATGGAAAAAGCAAAAGCAGAAGAGAGCCAAAAAAAGAATGCAGGGAAAATTCCCAACCAGCAGGAGCTGGAAAAGGAATTGGGAGAATATCTTTCCAAAAAATATGGCGATCGGGTCAAAATTATTTCTCCATTTGTTGTGCCCAAAAAGGATGCAATAGACCAGGATGGCAAAAAGTCGGGATCCAAGGGCTCGGATATGGATGATTTTTATATGATGCCCGAGGAAATGGAATCCTACCTGGATGGGTTTGTGGTGAAACAGGATCAGGTCAAGGCTGTCCTGGGAACAAAGATATGTACGCATTTCAACCGGATCAGGTTCAACCATCAAACGGAAAGCGAAAGCTTCTCAGGCGCTGATAAAAAATCGGGCGTCGGAATGATCAAGAACAATATGTTGATGATCGGTCCCACCGGCGTGGGGAAGACCTATATCATCAAACTCATTGCTCAGAAGCTGGGTGTTCCATTTGTAAAAGGCGATGCCACCAAATTCAGCGAGACCGGGTATGTCGGCGGAGATGTTGAAGATCTCATCCGGGACCTGGTCTATGAAGCAGATGAAAACATTGATCTGGCTGAGAACGGTATTGTCTATATTGATGAAATTGACAAAATATCATCCTCCCGGAACCTGATCGGGAACGACATATCCAGAACCGGAGTTCAGCGGGCTTTGCTGAAGCCCATGGAAGAAACCGATGTGGACATGAAGGTCCCCCATGATCCCATCAGTCAGATTCAGGCCATTGAGCATTACAGGCGAACGGGAAAAAAGGAAAAGAAGGTGGTCAACACCAAAAATATCCTGTTTATCATGAGTGGCGCTTTCGGCGATTTGACCGAGATCATCAAGAAGAGACTGCAGCGGCAGGGGATCGGCTTTGAGGCGGATGTGAGGTCCACTGAAATTCCTTGGGAAATACTCAAGAATGTACGTGCGCAGGACCTGGTTGAGTTCGGGTTTGAATCGGAGTTTGTGGGAAGGCTTCCGGTGGTGGTGGTATTTGACGAGTTGAACAAGGATGATCTGTTCGAAATTCTCAAAAACCCGAACAACCCCATTATCATCAGCAAACGAATGGATTTCAGGGCCTACGGAATCGATATCAAATTTGAAGACGGTGCCCTGAAACGTATCGCGGAAATGGCGGAAACGGAAAAGACGGGGGCCAGGGGGTTGGTGAGTGCCATTGAAAAAGTGCTGATCCCTTTTGAAACCCGGCTGCCCTCAACGGACATCAAACGGTTTCTGGTCACACGGGAGGTGGTTGATGATCCCCAAAAACAATTGTCCCTTCTTTTTGAAAAGTATAATGAGCAGGAGTGGATTGACCGTTTTGAGAGGGCCCGAAGTCTTGAAATGGAGGAGATCAAGCAATATGTAGCGGAACGGATCGAACATTTCAGCCATAAATCGGGTCTTGACCTCTATGATCGAAGGCTGGAACTGATTGCGAGGCTCTATTTGCGTCATGTCACGGATGTGGATGCGGCCATCGAAAACCTGGGCGCCATGTACGAACAGGTCCAGACAGAGACAGATGCCTTGAGGGAAAATCTCGATGTAAAAATTTTGTTTGATGACAGCGCCGTAGATGAAATTATGCACCAGGCCATTGACTCCGGACAGAATGTGAGAAACCTCACATTTCAACTGGCCAAACGACTTGAATATGGGTTGAGGCTGGTGAAAGATCGTGTGGGCAAGGAAGATTTTATCATTAGCAGTGAAGCGCTTACTGATATGGAGTCGTTTATCAATAACCTCATGAAAAAGGCGTATCAGAGCGAGAATCCCCCTGATCAGGAGAAAGAGGGGGAATAAACAAGACGACTGTTTACAGTTGCCGGTTTTTTCCTTTTGGTCCCATGCGCCGGCATGGAACCAAAGGGACTCTAATTTTTTAGTGTATTCTCATAGGCCTCATCGATTCGTTGTTCCAGATATGTGATGGTGTTTTGATTGTTTTCATAAAGATCGAAACAGTAGCCGTCTTCTCCCAAAAGGCCCCCGGGAACCAGATCGCCTTCTTCATCAGGATCCGTCACGCAGTCGCCGTAAAAACATACGGACAACCACCGGTTGTCAGGATCATCATCCACGATGTCGATCATGGTAATCAAGGTCCCCTCTTCGTCTTGGACTTTCTTCCGAGCCCTGAGAGAGGTGCTGACGCCGGGTCTTGGAACAACGGACAGGACCGCCTGGTCTTTTTCCGAAAACCGATTGGCCAGCCTTAGAAAGATATCCTTCATGTTCATTTCATCCAGGGTCCATTTATCGAGGAATTCCAACAACGTTTTGTAATCTTCCGGTTTTGAAAACATGTTCTCTTGCATTTTTTTACGTTGCTCCTTTTGTTATGATCGCGTTCGTTGATCAGGCCACATCATATAACCCCCGGTCCCGATCCTGCAGGTATACATGCCTGAAAGCGCCTTTCTTGCCCGCCTGAAACCAGTCCAGGCCGATTTTACGGCATGCGGGACAGGCCTCCATGGGGATGTGAACACCCATGATATGCTGGCCGGTACTGGCGGTGGACGAAATGGAAAAGGCACCGGCGCAATGGGAACAGCACCTTATTTTTTCATTCTGTCTTTCCTGAATTCCGTCCGTATCATAAAAGATGTCTCGTTTTCGCTCCAGGATTTCCCCTTCATCATATGACTTTTTCTTGAGCCCCCCCCGCAAAAATAGATCCTTCAGCGCTTCAACCAGCTGTTCAATATTCAGGGTCACATCCCGGGATTGCGGGCGATAGTCTTTTTCATAATTCGGTTCTTTTACAAAGGAGGTGTCCATGCCGGCCATGGCCATGATAATGCCCACATTCACATAGGGCAGGGCATTTTCGATGGCGTATCCGCCCTCAAGTACGGCGATGTCCGGTTTTAAGCGTTTATTCAAAATGGCATATCCACGGGCTGAAAAGTTCATATTGGTGATGGGATCATTAAAGTGGTTGTCCTGGCCGGCTGAATTGATCACGATGTCCGGCTTGAATTCTTCCAGTAATGGCATCACCAATTCATCCAGCGTATAAAGGAAACCCTTTTCACCCGTCTGAGGGGGCAGCGGGATGTTAACGGTTTTCCCCTGAGCATTAGGTCCGCCGGACTCATTGGGGAAACCGCTTCCCGGGTAGAGGGTGCGGCCGTCCTGGTGAATGGAGATGAAAAGGGTGTTGGGGTCATGCCAGTAGATATCCTGGGTACCGTCGCCATGATGGCAGTCCGTATCCACAATGGCCACTTTTCGAACGCCGTAATGGGTCCGGATATATTCGATCATGACTGCTTCAATGTTGATATTACAAAAACCCCGGTTGCCGTGAACCACACGCATGGCGTGGTGTCCCGGCGGTCGAACCAGGGCGAAAGCGCTCTCCACTTCACCTTTTAAAACCGCATCCGCTGCCACAAGACAGCCGCCGGCGGATATGAGATGGCTCTCCGTGGTGACGGCAGACTCGTCGGGAACACAGAAATGGGCCCGTTGAATGTCTTCATAAGCTGCGGGACGTACACGGTATTCTACAATCCCCGGAATATCCAGCAAGCCCTCCTCCATGACTTGATCCTGTGTATAGAGAAGACGTTCTTCACGTTCAGGATGCTCGGGACTGATGGCCCAGTCAAATGCCGGGAAAAAAACCAATCCGGTCTTGCGTTGTGCGCTTATCATGCGTCAAAGGCTCCTTTTCCATTGGGGAATGAGACCCGGCGTAATGGTCATTTTAAGGCGAATGTTCCGACCCACCGCCCTGTAGCCACGAATCATGTTGAAGACTTGTTTTTCCGTAATGGACGTTTCCAGTGAATTGTTTCGCGCGCCGATTATCAAGGCCCTTCGGCACAGGGTTTCCCGGGCCAGGGCGATGGCCTGATCCATATCAAAGCGGCGATCGATTTTGTGTTCCTCCCCGACTTCGGGAATGATCACCGTCCCCCGTTCCGTATCCGCCTGAAGGGTCACTTGAGCCGTGACCCTGGCTACAGCGGCCCCCACGGCGTTGGCCACATCATAATGGGGCGGTACGCGGCAGGGCAACCCCAGCGCCTTTTCCACGTAGGGGGCTATATGGGGGGCGGGTCCGCCCATGATGAGTACGGATGTGGGCTCAATTTTTTCCTCGTTTAACACCTGGTGAATGGTGTAAACCGGCTGAGCGTTGATATCATGCACAAAGGCCCCGGCCGATTGGGCAATGGTCTCGGCCATCTGTTGCAACACGCGATCCGCAGCGGCTTCGGCGTTGCAACCCAAAGCGCTGCCCAGGTCTTCCATAGCGACCCTCGCCGCACCTTTGTTTCCCATGTCTAAAAGCCCGAGCGTCACCAGCGCGTCCGTAGGTGTTGCCACGGCACCCCCGAATGCCACCGGGGGACCATTTCGCAAAGGCCCCACGGTCATTTTACCGTTGGTTTTCACCTGAATCACACTGTCTCCGCCCGTTCCCAGGGAATGGGTGATAATGGATCGAATCAATGTTTTATAACGGCCCAGTTTAACCCCATGGGGATTGAGAAGCGGCATGCCGTCTAGAACGACAGCCATGTCCGTAGTGGTTCCGCCCACGTCCAACACCAGGGTCGCTCCTCTGCATCCATCCAGCGCCAGAGCCCCCATGACACTGGCGGCCGGACCGGATTGTGCGGTTCGAGCCGGTGACCCGACGCTTCTCACGAGATCAATGGTGCCACCATCCGGTTTCAAAAGGTAGCGTGGCCCATGCAGGTTCTTTTCATCCAGAATGTGCGTAAGTGCACCGGAAAAGGTTGTGTGGAGTTCGTGAAGTGAAGCATTCAGATAGGTGGTAAAAATGCGACGGGGAAAATTGAGGCCACCCGAAACCGTGTGCCCCATGGCCACATGTGAGAAATAATTTTTGACCCAATCAACAATCTGAAGCTCGTGAGCGGCATTTCGAACGGAAAATTTTCCGGTGATCCCTATGGTATTGATGCCCGCTTCCCGAATTTTTGCGGTCGCTTCCATGACGGATGACTTGTCCAGGGGGACAGCCTCAAATCCCTGGTGGTCCAAACATCCTTCGACAACATGAAATGAAGGGCCAACGGAAAAACAGGCAGGATCAATGCCAGGGCCCGCGGATATAATCATGCCGGTTCGTTCAAGTCGATCTTCGACGATGGCATTGGTTGCCAGGGTCGTTGAAAAAGCCATCCGTTCGATCTCTCCCGTTTCAACCCCACTCAAAATGCTTTCAAGAGCGGTTCGAAGGGTTAACAGGAGGTCCTCCCCGGTGGGGATTTTTATTGCCGCCAGAATCTGATCCCCTTCTATGAGCACCGTGTCTGTCTGCGTTCCGCCTACATCAAGTCCCAGAATCATCGTTTCACCGCCCCGGAATAAGTATCAACAGTTTTGATTTATGATAACAGCTGCAATCTGAAATGTGAAGTGAGAGTTTAAAATACGGGTTTATGGCTTAGAAATTGGGCTTGCTTAGTGTGTAAAAAGGTGTTATGTAAGCTTCCTGATAATTTTCGGGGAATATTGCCCCCTCGAGAAAAGGGGATTTTTTGAATATCGTGAAACTAAGGAGAAATGCTGATGCAACATATTTTTAGGGTTCGATTGTGGACGGCGGCCGTTGTGCTCTCGTTGATACTTGTGAGCTGGCCGGTTAATGCGGAGGAAAAAAAATCCGGTACGGAAAAAGTGGCTGTGGTGAATGGTGACGTGATTACCCGCGGTGATCTGGACCGGGCCGTGGATTTCGGCAAACGGCAGGCCATGCAGAAAGGACAGCCCCTGAATGCGGAGCAACTGGCAGCCCTTGAAAAAGATGCCTTAGATAAATTGATCGGCATTCAGCTCCTTTATCAGGCCAGTAAGAAAGCAGGAAATAAAGTAGACGAAAAGCAGGTGGATGAAAAGTTTGCCCAATTCAGAAAACGATTCCCCAACGAGGAGGCTTTCAAAAAGGCAATGGGGGAGTGGCATGTCACTGAGGCAAATATGAAGGCCGAGCTCAAAAAAGGCATGGTCACTGAAGCGTTCGTGGTCAAGAACTTTGTGGAAAAAGCGACTGTGTCGGAAGAAAAAGTAAAGGCTTATTATGACAGCAATCCTCAATTTTTCAAACAGCCGAAAAAAGTGAAAGCCAGCCATATTTTGATCAAGGTCAAGCCGGATGCGTCAGAAGCAGAAAAGGCCGAAGCCATGAAAAAGATCAAGAAGATCCAGGAAAAACTCAAGAAAGGGGATGATTTCGCTGAGGTCGCCAAAGCGTCTTCAGAAGGACCCAGCGCTGCCAAGGGCGGAGACCTGGGCTATTTTGGAAAGGGACAGATGGTCGGACCTTTTGAAGATACCGCTTTTTCTCTTGAACCTGGAAAAGTAAGCGACGTGGTAAAAACCCCGTTTGGATACCACTTGATCAAGGTTATGGACAAAAAGCCTGAAACCACAATTCCCTTTGAGGCCGTGAAACCCCGCATTGAGCAATTTCTGAAGCAGGAAGAAGTTCAAAAAGAAGTAAAAATATATATTGATAACCTGCGAAAGGAAGCCAAGGTAGAGATTTTTTTGAAAAACGCCTCCTGAGTTCTAAGCTCATGCTAAATAACTGGTGTCCATCCATAAATGAGAAAATTTGTTCGAGTTCAAGGAAGGCGATAATTGTAACCGCAGGAATACATTTGAGTATTTCGAGGATTACAATTTGAGCCTGACGCCGAAATCGGGCAAATCGGCCATTTGTGGATGGGCACTAACTAATTTCCCGGAGGGATGGCCGAGTGGTCGAAGGCGGCGGTCTTGAAAACCGTTGGACGCAAGTCCCGTGGGTTCGAATCCTACTCCCTCCGCCAATAGCTTGAAAAAAATTTTTCTATTGTGTATAGAGGGCTGGCGAATAAAGCACCCTTTATCAGCGAAGCAAAGATATCAATTTGGTGTTTACAGATCACCACGGAGAGATGGCCGAGTCGGCTGAAGGCGCTCGCCTGCTAAGCGAGTGTAGGGTTTAAAGCTCTACCGAGGGTTCGAATCCCTCTCTCTCCGCCAAACACTTAAAAACATTAAACATTCGAAGCACCGTTGAGCTTGACATTTGTTAAATTCTCCGGTGCTTCAATATGGCCCATATTTCTTTCGAGGTCCTTTGTGCTGAAGGTCTTAAAGACCATCAAACCCTATCCATCACAGATGGCAAAAGACGGTGCCAGAAATTCCACTTGTCGATGAGAAACACCGCACTCCTCAAAATGTTCACGCCACCCACTGACAGTTCCCACTAATTCCTGTACAATGGCCCGGGCATGTTCCATTGAAAGCCCGTATCTGGCAGAGCGGCTCAATGCATTTTCGAGGGTTGCTTCCCTGCCCCGCTCTCCCACCGACATGGTAAGACGAAATCCCGTCCCTACAGCCGAATCGCGCCGGTGTTGGTACGATGTCGTACGCAGGCGAAAGGGACATCTTTCCGCCGTCCAGCAGAAACCCATGGTTTCTGGGATGATCATCCGGGGAGGAACGAAAGTCAAGATTTCCAACCCGTGTGGCATTGGCTGCCAGCAGGAAATCGATTTCCGAAAGGGCCTCCGGTGGTACTCCGGCATCCGCCGCGATGACGAATCTTCCCCAGTAATCCGGCGTACTATCTCGAAAAGCCCCATAAAGGCCGCCATTGCCTGTCATCTCTCTGGGAATAACGCCCAGAGGCAGGGCGATTGGGTCCACTGAGAGTGCATTGTGACATTCAACATATCTTCGGCCATAAGCGAAGGTGCCAATGCCGGAGTCTCCATCGTGGGTGAAAATTCCCGCGGGGACCGCGACCGTCTCGCCTGGTAGATATATGAAGACTACAATCTCTCTCTCGTCCATAGCTAAAAATCCAAGTCCCTGGCATCTTTTGATGCCCTGATGCGTTCCGGCAGCCGTTTATGTTCATTGAAAATGCCCACCTGGTCCAGTTCGGGCAAGGCAAGGTCCCTGATGTCCTTATCCAGACCCAGCACCCAGAGCGCTGAAACAAAAACGGCAAGAAAAATCCCGGAATCTCCCTTTTCAAGCCTGGCAAGGGTTTTTCGACTGACGAACATGCGCGAAGCCATCTCTTTCATGGTGATTCTCCGCCTCTTCCTGGCGATTCGGATTCGTTCCCCCAATCGGGAAATCACGTCCGCCATTTCCGGCGGGAGACTGTTTTTGGAAAGCCTATTTTGAGACATATATAACCCTTAATAAACATTTAGGGCCCATATATGATATAAATTCGATGATCCGTCAAGTGAGTTTCACCGTCTGCTGTTCACCTCTGTGGGGTTCCCCATGGATCTAGCGAAATATTCGGGCAGGATGCGATTGTTCTCCCACAATCCCATTGTCGCTGCCGCCGGCCCGAACGTCATGGGGCATCATCGTATGGTTATCCGTCAAGCCCACAAAAAAAGAGCAAATTAGCTAATCGCTAACCTGCTCTTTTTATGATCTATTTATGGTCGGGGCGAGAGGATTTGAACCTCCGACATCCTGCTCCCAAAGCAGTGACATATCCAATCAAAAATTGTTATAACCATTTAATATTATTGGCGAACTTTTACCCTACCAGATTGTGAAGCACTGCACACCATGCACGCCCACCGACAACAAAATCACCCACTTACAACCAGCTTTCGTATGCAGTCGGCACAAAAGGGTACTTTTTTGGTACCTTTTTTTCTGTAGCGTCCCTGTCTGGAAATAGCTGAATCTGGTTCATTTTCAGATCATTTTCAGGCACAGGCAGCTCCACGATCCCAATTTCCTCATCCTAAGGTCATACGTTTCATAGACCAGTTTGTCTATCTGGCGGTCGGTGGCCCCTATTCGGTGTTGGATATTTTTTTCTGAAATTTTCCGATTTTTTGTTTACAAGTGACTGGTAAGCATTTTAAATTGGTCAAAATGGCACGCACAATAATGATAGAAACCATCTCCTGCAACCGGATAGCCGGAAAATCGACCGATCCCTATATGTTGTGGTTGAGGGAATTCCCAGAGTGATTACAGAGGTTGAGGGACCGCAAGGAATAAGTAAGGTTTATTGCAGGTTTTGATGGCGTGAATTCTTGCTAACACGCTGGAGAATTCTAACCCTCCCCGAGGCGTGAGATAGAAAATGGATATCTCAGTTTTTCCAATCTCCTCAACTTGAATATATCACACGATTTTTGACCCAACAATATCATTGATATTGTCAAGATAACACAGATCTAGTGGAACAAGTCAGATCCAGAAAGTTATTATTGCAGGTATGTTACAATGAAACGATTTAGGGATATGCGGAGGCCCTCTCCACGAAAGTAATGAACCTTAAACTGGTCAGTTCTTCGAGGGAAAATTCCTGCCACGATAACCGACTGCGTGACCCGTTTCAAATTTTCTATTGGTTACCGAACAAGACTCCTGCTAATCATCTCTACCTGTTTGCGGGCATTTCTTTGGCTGGGTTTGGAACCGAGGCCCCTCTGACTTCTGCGGGGAGGTTCTGGCTGAAAAAGTGCAACAGGAAGAATATTATCAATAAAAAAGAAGGGCGGTCCTCGATTATAGATGCAGATAAGGACCAGGATTCGTTCAGTATTGTTATGGATTTTCCGAACTGGCTTGGAGAATATGATTAAAAGCTGTACTTGATGCCGCCACAGACGAAATTTGATCCGGACCCGGAGGGTCCAACCAACCCGAACACCGACGAGCGATGGTGGATTCGCAGCACCAGACCCCATTTTGGATATTTCGGCAGGCCCAATGATAGTTCGAACATTAGGTAATTGAGCGCATGCTGAGCATCTTCTTCGTCTTTTTTTTCCACATTTGATATTTCGGTATAATACGAGATGCCCTCACCTACGGCAACGCTGGTGGTCACATAATTGTTCCAGGGAAATTCATGCCAGCGCGCGGCGATAAGACCAACGAATTCCCATTGATCATCCGTGTTGAAATGCTTTCCGATCTGACCCTCAGCCTCCAAACTGATATATTTTTTATAGTGCCAGAACTGGCGCGCCAAGGCCACCACGCCGATGTAAGCATTTTCTTCAAACTTGGCCCTAAGTGCGAACACATCACCAATATCTTCCTGAGCGTTGACGCCAGAGTAAGCCGTCAAAAACCAATTGTAGCGAGCAATGTTATCTTGAGTTTGTTCGTCTTCTGCAAATGCACCTGACGTAACACCAATTACTAATGCCAAAAAGAATAGCAGAGTCCATCGAACTCGGATCAGAATCAATTTCAATCGTTCCTAACGAATTTTATAAAATTTTTTTTTATGTCAGATTCTGGGGCGGACGTCAATATGTAAACGAAAATGGCGTTTTGCCGGAAAGGCGCTGAAACCATACGACTGAAAGCTGTTTGATTTTCATATCGTTTTTTCAGGATGCTCCGCCGGCAACACCACCAACGATCATTACTTTCATCTTTATTTGACCGTATACCCCTTCCTTCGAGACGCGCAGAATAGGCACATAGGTACTACGCTTTTCGTCGGTCGCGGTATTCTGCTGCTGGTTTTGCGCCTGCTGTCTCCTGTTCTGACGGATCTTCATTCCACCCACCATGGTACCGGCCGCAGCTCCTGCAGCCGCTACTTTACCCGCACCATCATTTGCAATTCCACCCACCACCGTGCCCCTGATCCTTTCGCCCTGAGGGCCCTGGGGTTGAGCAGCGGGAGGCTGAGCCGGTTGCTGCGCCTGCATCGGATCAAAGCCTGTTTTCTTTTTGGCCCAGGTGTAACAATCATACTTGTCTTTTTACATCTGCTCCGGGGTTTGACCTTTGGCAGGGAAAATAATGAGATCCTGCCCAAAAGAAAGATTTCCAAAAAAGACCGAAAGGACCATCGTCGTCGCCAGTAAAATTACTTTTTTCGTAGCAGTGCTCCTTTTTTCATTCCATTCTTTCCCCAAGGGGCCTGAAAAGATGACGGGGGCGAGCTCCAATCCCGTTTATTGCGTCTCGCCCCACATCAAAACGATACTAGTTAACGAGCGGAATCTCTGCCGCAAGTTCATATTTTATTACCGCACGGATTTTGTTCTCGATCTGCAAATAACGAAGGACTTGCTTAGGTGGCAACACCTTGCTCAGTTTCGGAACATACGATGCCTGGAGACTCGCTTCGGCTTTTTGGATACTCAGAAATTCAGTCGTGAGTTTCTTGGCCTTTTCGTCGGTGAGGGTATTTGAATCATAGTCTTTCGCGTAGCCGTCGATGAGCCCAGCCATGCGCTTATTGATCGCCATCAAATCCTTTTGATACGCATCATAGATCGGCCAGAAACCTTTCGCTTGAGACTCCGTCAGACCCATGTTCGCCGCAACAAGCAGCTTCTTGTCCGCCTTGATTTTGTCAAGCAGGATTTTCATGTTGTCCGCCTGCTTGTCCTGCGATAAAGCTGGAGAAACGGTTAACATGATCACCGCCGCGATTGTCAAAACTAAAGTTGCCAAATTTATTCTTTTCATTTCTTTTCTCCTTTTTCAAAAGTTTGTTTTGGTTATTTTCATCGTTTCTTTCGAGATTATCCAATTCATGCTTTTAGTCCCAGGCATTCCTCCCCTCGATGCACGGAAACCCCTGAAAATAAAAGAGGACAGCTACCGATAATCATGAACGTTTCGCAAACATTTCGTATCAAGTACGCCATCTTTCTCTCCCGGACAAATGGACTACATACGTCATGCGCATTATCCCGTCTCACTTTGAACTGAACCAGAGGCCTCCTCCCGGAGCAGGTTACGGAACAAAGCGAAAAAACCCTCCACCCGAAAAGGAGCCTCTTTTCTTTTAATGGATCTCAAACGTCCTTATTTTCCGCGCTCTGCCTTGTACAGCCCTTCTCGGAGATTTGCTGATCTGGGATTGCTCACATCTTTTTGCACGAGGATGTTTACGGGTCGTACCTCTTTGCCGTAATAATCCTTGTTGAAATCGTCATTAACCTTAATCACAGAGCCATCCAGAGCAAGACCTGCGAATGCACCCTGTGCCCGAGAGAAGGAGACCAGATCAGCCGCCACACCTTTTCCGGCCGCACCGGCGCCAACAGGACCCAGCGCAACAGAGGTATCTCCACCCAGTTTAAAGGATGAACCGTAAAGGGACTCCATGCCTCGCTCGGTTCTGATCTGCATGATTACTTCGGAAGATTCTCCCCCTATCTGAAGGCCGAAACTTACCGACCCGATGTCGTAAAAGGCAGGCTGTCCCCAACGACCTGTTTTCGGGTCTCGAAGCAACACCACGCCCCGTCCACCGGAACCCCCGAATATGAATCCCGCCTTCAGAAGTTGTGGAACGATAAAAACGCCTTTTGCGTCCTTGAGATGATCCTTGAACCATGCCATATCCGCTTCAGCAACAAAATTGTTCAGGGTAACCAGGGCTTGATCTACCAGTATCTGGGGTTTAAGATCTTCCTGTGCGCCAACCGGCAGGGCCATTATGCAGAAAACAACTGTCAGAAACAGACTTGCTGCGAAACGAAAAACTTTCTTGGTTCTCTTTTTTTCAGCCATTTTGCTCTCCCTATTTTTTCCAAAAATCAAATTGTTCTCCAGCTTGAAGAGACTATTTCTTCTTTCCAAACCGGCGCTGTTAGTGTTCACTTCTTATGTCTGCTGATTCGAGCAGCAGTGAAAATTAGGCAAGTTCCTTTTTCCCGATCACCTCCTTCAAGCAAAAATCGCCACCGATCAGAACACCCAGTTGAAATTGACGGCCAGGAAGAATATGCCTGGCCTCTGACCATGACCTGCGAGCCCTCAAGACGTGTCATGCCGGCCGGGTTGGTGAGTATGGCTGAGGCATCCAGCGCACGCGCACTCCAGCCGGCCGATGCAAGTCCTACGTCAAGTGAACCGGCCTCGTAAAGCAGGATTCCGTCCGCGAAGGCCGGACCGGAGCCGAGCAGGCTCAGCCAAAACGCCGAGGCGATCAAAATGCGCCTTAGGCCAAGGGCCGTCTTTCGCTTTTTGGTCATCCGGCACGGTCCGCAATGGCTTCTTGCCTTTTCAAGGAAAGCTTACGGATCGCCAATAACTCCTCTGTACACCCAAATTTGTCCTGCCCGTTCGCAAAATAATTGGCAAATGTTTTGGGGTGTCATCCAGAAGAATGCATAATATGTGCCAAGGAAAAGAAAAGGGACGGCATTTCGATAACTATTTGAAACTTTAAAGAAACTTTGTCTTAACCAAGAGATCAGGAGTCAAAAAAGAAGACGTGTAAGAAACTAAGTATGGTTTTAAAACCATATTTGGTTTATATTGGATTGGGTCCCACAGTGCGTTCAGGGACAAACAGTCCATAGTTCAGGGATTTTCCCAGGTGGCATGAATGAAACAGAATATTATTTATCAGGGTAACTCGGTAATTTCCGTTGAAATACATCCGGATTATTCCCATCCGGTGGTTATTAAGAAACCTTCCAAACGTCAGCCATCCCGGCGAATCCTTCGATCCCTGGAGAAAGAATACGAGATGACCCGCTCCCTCAACGCGATCGAGGGTGTCCGAAAGGCTTTAGGGCGACAGTCAGGTGAGAATCAGCCGGCCTTGATCCTGGAATATATCGATGGGGAGACCCTTCATGATCATATCGACAGAAAAACACTCAACCTGCGTGCAAAATTAGAAATCGCCGTCGATCTGGCCCGCATCCTGGGAAAAATCCATCAACAGGATATTATCCATCTGGATATCGACAGCAAAAATATTCTCATCGGAAACGAGCAGCAGGCGGTCCATTTTATCGATCTGGGTGCTGCTTCCCGCATCACCGGTAATACCCACCAAAAATTCGCGCCTGACCAGATGCTGGGAACCCTGCCGTACATCTCACCGGAACAAACGGGCAAAATCAACCGCGCTCTGGATGAGCGTTCGGATCTGTATTCTTTAGGGGTGGTTTTCTATGAACTCGTGACCCGGCAGCTGCCGTTTGATTCAACAAATACGATGGAGCTTATTCATCACCATATTGCCCGAGTACCGGTCCCGCCATCTGAGGTATCGTCAGAAATCCCTGAAGTGATCAGCTCTATCATTTTAAAGCTGCTTATAAAAAATGCAGAGGACCGTTATCAATCTGCAGCCGGAGTTCAGGCCGATCTGGAAAAATGTCTGCAACGTTTGAGTTCGGACAATACCATTGAAGAATTCCCGCTGGGAGAGGCCGATTATGCCAGCCGGCTGAGATTTTCTCAGAAGCTCTATGGTCGAGACCGCGAAGTGAAAGAATTGGAGAATGCTTTCGAAAGCGTTTGCCGGGGTACCTCCTCAATCGTGTTTGTCAGTGGTTTTTCCGGGATTGGCAAGACGGCGCTGATTGAAGAGATACAGCAACCGGTATCCGAAAAAAGCGGCTACTTCATAGAGGGGAAATTTGACCAGTTGGCCAATACCCCTTACGCAGGAATCACCCAGGCATTTGCCCTATTTGTTTCCCAGATCCTGACGCGAACCGAAACCCAGCTCGCCGCATGGCGGTCGAAGATTCTGGAAGCGGTGGGGCCAAACGGCAGGGTACTGACGGATGTCATTCCCAGTCTGGAACTGGTCATTGGCCCCCAACCGGCCGTGCCGGACTTGATTGGGCAGGAGGCGCAGAACCGTTTCAATTATGTCTTTCAGCGCTTTTTCGGTGCTACCGCCCGGAGCGAGCATCCGATTTGCTTCTTCCTGGACGATTTACAGTGGATCGACCCGGGCTCACTGGGCTTGCTGAAGAACCTGTTCTCAAGCCCTGACCTTGGTCATCTCCTCGTCGTCGGTGCCTACCGTGACAACGAGGTCCATGAAGACCATCCCTTGATGGCGCTCATCGCAGATTTGGAAAATGCAGGCATCAACCTGAGACGGATGACCCTGCAAAAGCTATCGGAAGCGGATATGGAAGCTCTGATTTCAGACGTGCTGCGGCGTGGTCCCGGTGAGATCCAGGAGCTTTCCAGTCTGATCTATTCGAAGACAAATGGAAACCCGTTTTTCACCCGCCAGGTGCTGCGTAATTTGGTAGATCAGGGCCTCATAGCGCTCGATACCGCCACCGGCCACTGGCGTTGGGATATGGATGACCTCAGGGACTTGGATGTTATGGACAATGTTGTCGAACTGCTGGTGAGCAAGCTGAAAGAGCTCCCCGCCGACATCCAGGAAACGCTCAAGGTCGCGGCCTGCATTGGCAACCAGTTCGACATTGCCACCCTGACGGTGGTCACCGCAGGAGATGACGACGCAATCCTTGATCATGTCCGCGCAGCGGTCACGGCGGGTTTGATCTGGGAACGCGATGATCGTGGCTACTTCGTCCACGACCGTGTCCAGGAAGCGGCCTATACCCTGGTGCCGATGGAGGAGCGTGATCGTTTGCATCTCACGATTGGCCGGCTATTGCTGCAAAGACATCGCGCCAGTGATCACGAGCAGGATATTTACCGGATTGTCAATCAGTTGAATCATGGACTCCAGCTCGTCGAAGATGAGCAGGAGCGCGTGCAGTTAGCCCGGCTGAACCTGCAGGCGGCTCGAGATGCTTATCGGGCCAACGCCTTCGATACCGGGCTGGCCTACGCAAAGGCCGGGATCGAACTCCTCGGTGAGGACGTCTGGAAACAGCGCTACCGGCTCGCCCTGGAGCTGCACGAGCAAGGGGCATTACTGACTTACGCGGCGGGTGACATTCCGGGAATGTTACAGCACAGCGAGCAGGTGCTTCAGTTTGGTCGCGATCCCCTGGATCTGGCGCGAGTCCAGAGGCTGCGTATCGAGTTCCTCTTGTCCTCAAAGAGTTTCGATGAGGCGATTGAATTCGGGCTCAAAGCCCTGAGCATCCTTGGGCAGGACTTCCCGCCCAATCCGGACATGGCGTTCACCATTGCGAAGCTGTCCGAGTTGTTGGAGCGTCTCGAACGCGAGCCCCCCGATTACATCTCCATGCCTCGTCTGCACGATCAGGATCAAGAGTTGCTTGCCGTATCGGAGATCCTGTTGCCCGTCGGGAATGCGGCCTTTATCTCTCGTCCCGCTCTGGCACCTTTGATTTACATGCGCTGTTTGGAGCTTTCTCTCGAACGCCAGCTTCTACCGGAACAAATCCCGACGATGATCACCATGGTGGGTATGTACGCCAACGCCCTTCTGGGAAAGATCGAAGTAGCGCATAAATATGGCGAGACAGCCATGGAGCTCGCGGGTCAGGTGGCCTTCCACAGCTCCCTTTGCACTGTTTTCCAGGCTCACGGCCTGTACACCCATTTCTGGCGCAAGCCCCTGCGGGAGACCCTGGACATCTTCGACCGCGCGATTCAGAGCGCCCACGACTGTGGCAACAACGAATTCGTCGCCTATGCGACGGTAGGCTGGTCCAAACACGCGTTCTACGCTTCGATCGAGCTGGCTCAAGTCGAGGAACACTGCCTCAGGCTTCGTACATTTATCGACGGCATCCAATACGTTGCTCAGAGCCGGTGGGTCAACATTTATGTGACCGCGGTGCAGGCGCTGCGCGGAAGTTCATCGGCCCAAGGGATCAACTGGAGAGGCACGCCCTTCGACGATGACCGGGACCTTCCTGACCTCCAGCGGGTTGAAGACCAACTAGGTCTCCTCTTTGCATATTCTGCCAAAGCCTGGGTAGCCACTCTTTTCGGCGATCACGCTGGCGTCGAGGGGTATTCGGACCTGTCCTGCTCCTTCCTGGTGGCAGCTCCCAGCGGGCTGGAGAGAGCCATACTCGCCTTCATCGATGGGCTCAGACGCGCCCGCGAGCTGCGCCTTACCCCCGAGAGCTCCGAGAGTAAGCAGGCTCTTGAGGAGCAGCTTGGCCTCCTCGAGCGCTTCGCCGGCCTGGCCCCAATGAACTTCGCCCACAAGCTATCACTGGTGCAAGCGGAGGTGCACCGCGCGCGGGGTGAGGTGCTGCCGGCCATGAAGGCCTACGAGCAAGCCAGCCAGGGTGCCAGGGAAAACGACTATCTGAATGAAGCGGGGTTGGCTCATGCCCTCGCCGCCGAGTTTTATCAAGATCTTGGCCTTCAAGAGGCAGCGCTTCACAACTTAGAGCAGGCCGCTCTGGCCTGGCGAAGCTGGGGCGCCCATGCGCTTGTCGAAAGCCTGAGCCAGCGCTTGCCGGAACTTCTGGAGTCCTCCGGGTTATCGTGGCAGAGCTCCAGCGACGCCGACAAGGCACAAACAATCATTTCCCAACCCATCACTCCGATTCAGATGGATTTGGACAATATCACGAGTGCTTCGCAGTTGCTTTCCGCTGAAACTGATCTTGAACAGCTTCTCATTAGAATGATGACCCTGGTGATGGCCAACTCAGGTGCGGCAAAATCGCTGTTGCTGCTAAACCAAGAAAACAATTGGATTCTGCAGGCTCGAAGTGACGTTGCCGCCGAAAAAAACGATATTCTTCTCAATAGGCCTTTTGATCCGGCTGATAGCGATGATGAAGGTTTCCTCCTTCCCGAGCGTATCTTTTCTTACTGCCGGAGGTCAAAAGAGGTGCTGATCGTAGGGGATGCCCAGCTTGATCATCGTTTTGCAGAAGACAAGATGGTCCAAAAACATAACATCAGATCTTTGGCTTGTATCCCCTCCTTGTACCGGGGGGAACACAAGGCCATGCTGTATCTTGAAAACCGGCTTGTGCCAAATGTCTTCACACTGGAAAGAGTGGAAATCCTCAAACACCTCTCTTCTCAATTCGCCGTCTCTGTGGAAAATGCTTTGCTTTACGACAAACTGACCCAAGCGGAGGCGAAATATCGAACTGTGGCAGACTTTACTTATGATTGGGAGTATTGGGCGAACATAGATGGGACATTATATTACGTCTCACCTTCCTGTGAGCGCGTTAGTGGCTACAGTGTGCAGAATTTCATGGATAACCCTTCTCTTTTCAGTGAGATTATCCTACCTCAGGATCGCGAGATGTGGGACAGGCATTATTGTGATGCTCATCAGGAGCTAAAACCACGAGAGATTCAATTTCGCATTCAAAGACGGGATGGGCAGATCCGCTGGATTGAGCATATCTGCCAACCGGTGAAAGACGATCAAAGCCGTCAGCAAGGCTTTCGCGCCAGCAACCGAGACATCTCAAACAGAAAGCAGGCTGAAATCGAGCTCCGCAGTGCTGTTGAAGAGATCAGGCAGTTGAAAAACCAGTTGGAAGCGGAAAGCGCCTACCTGCAAGAAGAAATCAAGCTGGAACACAACTTCGAAAATATCATCGGTCAGAGCGAATCATTGAAATATGTGCTGCACAGAGTCGAGCAGGTCTCCCCCACGAATTCTCCTGTGCTTATCATGGGGGAAACAGGGACGGGTAAAGAGCTCATTGCTCGAGCCACTCACGAGCTCAGCTCTCATCGCAAACGGGCATTGGTCAAGGTCAACTGCGCGGCCCTGCCTGGGGAACTGATTGAAAGCGAGTTGTTCGGCAGGGAAAAAGGGGCCTTTACCGGGGCAACAACGACTCAGGTCGGACGCTTCGAACTGGCTAATGGGTCAACGATCTTTCTGGATGAAATCGGCGAACTCCCACTCGAGCTTCAACCCAAATTGCTGCGTGTGCTTGAAAGCGGTGAGTTTGAAAGACTGGGAAGCCCGCGTACACTTCACTCCGATGCCCGCATCATTGCCGCCACAAACCGCGTTCTTGAAGAAGAAGTGCGCAAGGGGCGTTTCCGGGAGGATCTGTGGTATCGGTTGAAGGTTTTTCCCATCACGGTGCCTCCGTTGCGTGAACGTCCGGAGGATATTCCGCTACTGCTTAAATGGTTTGTGGACCAACTCGAAAGAAAAATGGGAAAAGGCAATACCGAAATCCCCAATACCGCCATGCAGATGTTGCAGGACTACCCCTGGCCGGGCAACGTAAGAGAATTGAAGCATGCGGTCGAAGCTGCATTGATTACTGCCCAGGGGAAAAAACTGATTTTTGAACTTCCTCAAATTACAGAGACTGCGCTCGGCGACTTCAAGTCTTTTGAAGAAATGGAGCACGATTACATCCTGAATGTTCTGAAAACCAAGAACTGGAAGATCGGCGGTAAAAACAGCGCAGCATCAGCCCTGGAGATGCATGTCAATACGCTTCGCGGCCGCATGAAGAAACTTGGCATTAAAAAGCCAAAACCCTGACCTCTCCCCCTAACCCAAGTTCTGAAGCCTACCCTGAGAAAACACTAAATATGGTTCTTCAGACCACATTTGGTGTTTTATCTGTTCCCTCTTTTCAGCCTCCATTTTGTTCTTCAAGTGAACTGTTTAACAAATTCCAACAGTTAAGGACCAACTCTCACTCTTCCTTCCAATGGCACGCTCTTTGTAACAATTAAATTGGGTCAATAAGTTCCTTAAAGGTCAAATTCCAGTTTCACAGGAGCATGAAATGCTGATCTGTCAACTAAGGATCGAAATAAGGCCCTACAAACCGGATGAATTTGTCAACAGTATGCGCTCGATTATAAGCAGTATTCGTAAAGAAAAGAGTTGTCTCGGCTTCAGCGTGTACAGGGATTCCGAAAAGGAAAATATGTTTATTCTGGTTGGAAAATGGAAGACCCGCCTAGCCATGGAGAAACATTTTCAGACTCGCGAATTTGAGCTGTTAATCGGCGCGGCCAGAGTACTTGGCGAGACCTTCTCTATGAGTATTGCCAAAGTTATGAAAACCGGGGGCCTTGAATTGGCCAGAGGACAGATTGCATCTCAACACAAGAAGGGCGCAGTGGCGGATTGAATAATTTTTGCACCTTAGGCGTTGTTTTCTCCCAATGAGGATTCCAGCGCTTTCGCAGTGAAGTTTCTCTGCGGATTCGCTGGTTCGCATGGCACAAAATGGGGTGCCGCACATTCGCCGTGAAATACAGTCGCTCCTTGCTCTTTAATGGCAACTATGTTGCCACGGTTAATAAGGAGTTTTCATCCCCATCGCTGAGTGAAACATAGAGGTTCGGTCAACCAACGTAACATGTGTGATTATCTTGTATTCATCTTATTTTTCCAAAAACAGGAGGTTTATAATGTATAGACCTGCCATTATCATCCATCTATTGGCAGTAACGGCCGTGCTTTTAATTGCTGGCTGCGCCACTCTACCTAAAGATTTTGATCGACCGGCATCTTATGCGCTCCGGGACACGTTGGACACAGCCTGGGCGATCGATCTTGCGGATGAAAAGGCCGCGAACCCTGGAAAATCCGGTTTTCATGTGCTGGGTCAAGGCAAAGAGGCTTTTCTCGCACGAGCTGCCTTAATCCATTATGCAGAGCGAAGCATCGATGTACAGTATTTCCATTTCCACGACGATCTTGTGGGGCATCTGTTTGCCGAGCAATTGGTCAAAGCAGCGGAAAGGGGAGTGCGGGTACGGATGCTGCTGGACGATATGGATCTCGAAGGGCGGGACAAGAATATCAGTATTATGTCAGCATATCCTAATATTGAGATGCGGATATTCAACCCGTTCGACCGCAAAAGCGGCAGAAAGACTCAATTTTTAACGCGTTTCGGATCGGTTACGCGGCGTATGCACAACAAAAGCTTTACCGTGGACGGCCAGGTGGCCATCGTGGGGGGGCGCAATATCGGAAATGAGTACTTCCAGGCGGATCCGACCAATGCGTTTGCGGATCTGGATATAATGGTAATTGGTCCCGCCGTGCAGGAAGTCTTAACGGCATTTGATCGATATTGGAACAGCGATTTGGCCTACCCGGTGTCCGTTTTGATAGAAGGGGAACCGACTGCCGCTGAAATCAAAAAAGCGAGAGAGGAATTGAAATCGCATATTGAGGACCAGGAAACCTCCATTTATGTTCAGATGCTACGGGAAACGGATCTGTTTAAAAAGATCCAGGAAGATACGGTTTTTTTCAAGTGGGGGGAGGCGGAACTGATTTATGATCTGCCCGAAAAAGTGCTTCATGATTTTGACAAGACCGAGTACCATTTGATCCCCAAGCTAAAGCCTTACATCGAAAGTTTAACAGAGGAACTGATTATTATTACTCCCTATTTTGTTCCCGGACAATTGGGCACCGCTTTTTTGCTGGAGCTGGTGGAGAGAGGCGTGCGGGTCCGAATCCTGACCAATTCACTGGCCTCCATCGACGTTCCAGCTGTGCATGCCGGGTATTCGGATTATCGGATGAAACTGTTGGAAGGCGGAGTGGAGTTGTATGAATTAAACCCAAAGCATAGCTTACAAAAGCAAACAGGTAAGCAAAAGGTGAATCAAGCCCATAAAGACACATTGCATGCCAAGACGTTTGTACTGGATCGCAAGCAGATGTTTATCGGGTCGTTAAACCTTGATCCCCGTTCGGCCGTCCACAACACGGAAATCGGACTTGTGATTTCATGCGAGGAACTGGCACAGGGATTTGGGGAGTGGTTTGACCGGGATATCGAGAAGCTCGCTTTTCGTTTAGAGCTTAAAGAATCCAAAGGCCAAGAAATGATCTTATGGCACGGCCTGGTTGACGGTCAACCGGCAACGCTTACTGATGAGCCCCATGCCGGTTCTTGGCTGAAGTTCAAGGTTGGCCTGTTCGGCATACTGCCCATTGAATCGCAATTATAAACAGATGGACATGCAACAGATCACCGTGAGAATGGATTAATAGAGATAACAATAAAGATGTGAGCGTGAAAGAATTTTCCACACAAAAAAAGGGGCTTCACCATGTATTTGGGATTTAAAAGAATCTGTTCAGGGATGTTCTTTGGGATTTCGTTGCTTTTTCTAATGTTCGCCTGCAGCCAGGAAGTACCCAAACCCATTGAACGGATCCGGGCGATCAAAACCATTACCATTGCCGAAAAAACCTCAGGTCCGATCAGAAAATTTTCAGGGGTGGTGGAGGCCGTCGACAGTTCCAACCTCGCCTTTGAGGTATCCGGAAACGTGAATGAAGTGCGCGTCAAAGTGGGCGACCGAGTAAAAAAAGGGCAGGTCATCGCCGTTCTCAATGAGCGAACATTTCAGTTGGACGTTCAGGCTGCCGAGGCGGGAGTAGAGCGCGCCAAAGTCCAATTGGCCGACAAAAAAAACGACCTGGACCGTTTCCAGAGGATCTCCAAAATGGACGCGGGCGCCGTGAGCCAGTCTTCCCTCGATAAATCAAAGGCCGCTTATGACAGCGCGCTCAAAAACGTCAAATATACGCGTTCCCAGGTCAAGTTGGCAAAACGCGATCTCGAAAAAACAATGTTGAAGGCCCCTTTCAACGGCATCATCGGCGAAAAATATGTGGATCCCTTCCAAGAAGTCAAACGTGGGGAGCGCCTGTTCATCCTTTTTTCAGAGAAAGCCATGGAGGTGGCCGTTCAGATTCCCGAGACGACCATTGGCGACATTCATATGGACCTCCCTGCCGAGATTCGATTCCCCACCGTGCCTGATCGCAAATACAAAGGCATCGTAAGTGAGATCAGTTCCGTTGCCGGAACGGCGAATGCCTTTCCCATCAAAGTAGTCGTAGAGGATGCCGGGAACACCATACGTCCCGGGATGACAGCTGAAGTCATACTGATGCTCTCCCATAAGGATCGAGAATCCGGTTATCTGGTCCCCCTTTCCGCTGTTACCAAAGGGGGCGACAAATCCGATTTTTATGTTTTTATCTTTGATAAAGAAACCTCCACAGTCAAAAAAACGCCCGTCAAAGGCGCAGGTGTCAGAGGTAATCGGGTGGGTGTCACCGAAGGGGTCAAAGCGGGGGACATTATCGCCGTGGCAGGCGTAACATTTCTGGAAGACGGCCAAAAGGTCAAACTGATGAAAGGGAATTAGGAGGTCTTCCATTATGTCCTTCATTACTCGTTTTGCACTGGATAATGCGCGGCTCACTATGGTGTTCATCGCCATGGTGATTCTCATAGGCCTCAGTCAGTTCTTTCATTTCCCCCGCCAGGAAGATCCCCCCATCACCATTCGCGAGGTGGTGGTTGTGGCGTTTTATCCCGGCATGAAACCGGCTGACGTGGAAGAACTCATCACCCGAAAGCTGGAAGCGCAAATCCGTACCCTTCCGGAAATCAATGACATCTGGTCCGATTCCAAATCCGGCACCTCCATCATCCATGCCGAAACCCGGGACGAATATAACGACCTGGATACCATCTGGCAGAAGGTTCGCAACAAAATGATCGATATTCAACCGGAGTTACCGTCCGGCACCATCGGTCCTTTTGTCAATGATGAATTCGGCCTTACGGCGGTGGCCACCATGGCGCTCTGGGCCGACGGATTTTCCATGGCCGAAATGCGGCTGGTGGCACGCGATATCCGCGACAGGTTGTACGAGCTCAAAGGGGTTCGTAAAGTCGAACTGTACGGAGTGCAGGAGGAGCAGGTCTTTTTAAAGTTCTCCGCTTCAACGCTATCCCAGTTCGGCATCAGCCTGGGAGAGATTAAAAATACACTGGTTCAGCAAAATGTGGTATTGCCCGGCGGCCGAATCGATGCGGCCGGACAAAACATCATTGTTGAACCGTCTGGCAACTTCCGTTCCGTGGAGGATATTGAAAGGGTTCTCATCGCCATTCCCGGAACAGAGCAGACCGTGGCGCTTAAAGATCTGCTGGAAATTGAACGGGCCTACATTGATCCCGCCAAAGACCTGGCCTATTTCAATGGTCATAAAGCCATTGTGATCAGTGTATCCATTATTCCGGGCACCAATTCCGTGGCGTTCGGGGACCTGTTGACCCAAAAACTGAGCCAGCTTACAGCGGATCTCCCCATCGGCTATGTACTCGAGTATGCCACTTTTCAGCCGGATCTGGTTGAAGCGTCCGTCAACGGTGGGCTCAGCAATGTCTACCAAACCCTGGTCATTGTCCTGGTGGTGGTCATGCTGTTTCTGGGCATGCGTACGGGCTTGATCGTAGGATCTTTTGTTCCCATGACCATGTTATTAGGTATGGTGTCCATGCGCTTTTTCAATATTGAACTGGAGCGGGTCTCCATCGCTTCTTCCATCATCGCGCTGGGCATGCTGGTGGACAATGGCATTGTGGTGGCCGAAGACATCCGCACTCGCCTTGAAAATGGTGTCGAAAAAAGAAAAGCTTGTATTGAAGCGGGGGCAACCCTTGCCGTCCCACTCCTCACCTCCTCCCTGACCACCATTCTGGCCTTTGTCCCCATGTTGATGATTGATGGGCAGACGGGCGATTATGCGTTTTCCCTCCCCATGGTGGTGATTCTGCTGCTCATTTCCTCCTGGTTTCTTTCCATGTACATGACCCCTGCCATGTGTTTATGGTTTATGAAAATAAAACCCAAGAAGAAAAAATCAAACCCCCCTGAGGTACCTGCGGAAAACAACGTGGACATTAAAGAAGAGGATCTCTATTCAGGGCGGTTTTACCGGGTTTACAAAGGTATCTTGAAACAGGTGCTGCGCTTTCGGGTTCCCGTGCTCGCTCTGGCAGCCGGCGCATTGTTATTGGGAGGTTATGTCAGCACCAATCTGGTTAAGGAATTTTTTGGTCCCAGTGAACGAAATCAATTCCTGATTTATCTCGATCTACCGGCAGGAACAAGAATTGAAACCACTGAAAAAGCGGTTACCCAGCTAACAAACTGGCTTTCCGACAAAGAGCAAAATCCTGAAATCACCAGCACCATCGCCTATGTGGGTACCGGAGGCCCCCGCTTTTTCCTGGTATTAGCACCCTTTGATCCGGATCCCCATTTGGCGTTTGTAATCGCCAACACCAAAGACAGCAAGGAAGTTCCGGAATTGGTCGAACGGGTCCGTCAGCATCTGACGGATGAATTTCCCAATGTCTCCGGACGAGTCAAACGCATGTGGATGGGCGCCGAAGAGCCCGGTTTTGTGGAAATCCGTCTTTACGGACTCGATCCCGATTACCTTTTTGAAAAAGGCAACCAGCTGGCGGCCGGACTAAAAGCCATACCCGGCACGCTTGATGTCAAAAACACCTGGGAGAATATGGTTCCCAAAGCAACAGTGGTGGTAGATCAGATTCGCGCTCGCAGGGCGGGTATTACTTCAGAAGAGGTGGCCACCTCCTTGAACGCCCACATGGACGGCGCCGAAGTGACGGAATACCGTGAAGGAGATATAGCCATCCCCGTGATATTTCGATCCATGGAACGGGAGAGAACTGCCTTAAGCGACTTTCTGAATGTCACCGTTTACTCCAGAGAAGGCGTCAGTGTACCCTTAACCCAGATTGCCGATCTAAAACTGGAATGGGATTACAGCCGCATTTCCAGGAGGAACCAGGAAAAATGTCTCACAGTGGAGGTCAAGCATGAATTCCTGAAGGCACCTGAACTGCTCAAAGCCATCGAACCCCTCATCGCGGAATTGCAGCTGAAGGCCGGATATCACTGGGAAGTGGGTGGGGAAATGGAATCCCAGGCCGAAACCATGGAAAAACTCATGCGCTGGCTCCCCTTCTGTATCTTTGGCATTTTTGCCCTGTTGATCTGGCAGTTCAACTCCTTTCGGAAACCAATAATCATCTTTATGACCATCCCGCTGGCTTTCACGGGGGCCTTTTTCGGGCTGGCGGCCATGCGGGCCCCGTTTGATTTTTTCGCCATGCTGGGACTGCTCAGCCTGGCTGGTGTCATCATTAATAATGGTATTGTCCTGTTGGACAAGATAGATTTGGAAAGGCGCCAGGGCGCCGATCCCTACAGCGCCGTTCTAACGGCGGCCGTATCCCGGTTCCGCCCCATTTTGATGACGACGGTCACAACGGTGTTGGGTGTCATGCCGCTCATTCTATCAAAGGACCCGCTGTTCTATGCCATGGCCATCATCCTGGGATCGGGCCTCATATTCGGATCGGTACTCACCCTTGGCGTTGTGCCGGTACTGTACGCATTGTTGTTCAGGGTCAAGGGACCCCTAAGAGTTGACCACGAATAAATTAAAAAGGAGATTCGCATCCCATGTCCATGGTAAACCCTTCAGGATTTGAACCCGTATCACGAAAGCGAATAGGGATCCGATTACAATATGGCAGTCTGCTTCTTCTGCTTTTTATGGCACTGTTTCTTACCTCCTGCACAACCCTGGGGCCTGATTTTAAAAAGCCCTCCGCGTCCATTGAACAAAAATGGCTTGAGGCGAATAACCCGCAGATAAAAGCCGAAACGCCCGACTACAGCACATGGTGGCGTGTTTTGGGCGACCCGGTTCTGGATAACCTCATTACCATCGCCTGCAACCAAAACCTGTCGCTTCGAGTTGCAGGTCTCCGCATCCTGGAAGCCCGTGCGGTTCTTGGAATCGCAGTGGGGCTGCAATACCCTCAGTCTCAGAATCTGAGCGGCGGCTATGCCTATCAGAAATCCAGCAGGAACGCCCCGCCGCTCTCCGAATTGCCCGATACCATACGGGACCAGGCTGATACCAGTGCTGATGTATTCCAAGCAGGCTTCAACGCGGCATGGGAGCTCGACTTCTGGGGGAAATTTCGTCGCGGGGTTGAAGCAGCCGATGCAGGGCTTGCGGCTTCCATTGCCGGCTACGACACGTTGCTGGTCCTTTTGACAGCAGAGGTCTCCAGTGCCTACGTGGTGATCCGAACCCTGGAGCAACGTCTTGAATATGCAAGAAGCAATGTGGAGATCCAGAACAGAGGTCTCAGAATCGCCGAGGTTCTCTTTAAGGGGGGGGAGACTTCCGAACTGGATGTTCAGCAGGCGCGATCCTTGTTGCGCAACACCCAATCCACTATTCCGGTGCTTGAAATCAGCGTCCGGCAGGCCCAAAACGGTCTCTGCGTCCTCTTGGGTATTCCACCGAGCAATCTTTCGGCACTCCTTAAGGGCCCGGGGCCCATTCCGGGTGCGCCGTCTGAAGTGGCCGTTGGTATCCCCGCGGATCTGTTGCGCCGTCGGCCTGACATCCGGCTTGCGGAATTCCAGGCGGCGGCCCAGGGAGCACTCATCGGGGTTGCCGAAGCCGACCTTTACCCCCACTTTGCCATCGGCGGATCCATCGGGTTTGCCGTGGGCAATAGTAACGGACTGTTCAACGGCGACAGTTTGGTGGGGTTTTTTACGCCCTTTTCCTTTCGGTGGGACATATTCAACTATGGCCGCATCAAAAACAATGTCCGCGTTCAAGACGCACGCTTTGAACAGCTTCTGGTCACCTATCAGAATCAAGTGCTGGAAGCCGCAAGGGAAGTTGAAAACGGGCTGATAGGATTTATTCGAACCCAGCAGCAGGAGAAGTATCTCGACGACGCTGCCCAGGCAGCGGATAGAGCCACCCAAATAGCATTGCTGCAATACAAAGAGGGGCTCACCGACTATACACGGGTTCTGAACACCCAACAGCTTCTGGTGACCCAACAGGATACCCTGGCATCCAGCCGTGGAGATATCATCCGTTATTTAATTGCGGTGTACAAGTCCCTGGGCGGCGGTTGGGAGTCTCGTGTGGGCAAGGATATTTTGCCGGAAAAGACTCTCGAAACCATGCGTAAAAGAACCGATTGGGGGAGTTTGCTCGATCCTGTTACCTTACCCGCTGAACCAGAACAACCTCCCACCAGCAAGGACATAAAAGTCTTCAATAAACCCATGTGGTGATGTTTCAAAGTGCGTCTTTGAAATCACGGGCGAATGTAAAGAGCATATCCGACACAAACAGCTCCTGAAAAAGGTTCATTATCAATGAACAGGATAGAAAGCAGACAATCATGCAACAGATCTTATGGCGGCGATTCGGGTTTCAGAATCTTCTTTTCTGGCTATTCGTTTATTTGGTGGTGAGCCCTTTTCTTTCGGCGATACCCCATTCCAGATATATATTTCAGTTTGTTTTAACGCTTGTCCTGCTTTTCGCCATTTTCGCGGTACACAGAGAGAAGGGAATCCTGGCGCTGTCCGTCATCCTCCTGGCCCTGACGCTCCTGTTTCATTGGTTCGGTGTGTTTGGGGTTATCCCCTACTCCGAAGAGGTCAGTAGTCTGATCAAGGTTTTGTATCTGGGAACCCTGACGTATTCTTTTTTTAGGGCCATCTTTACGGCTACGAAGGTATCGTCGAGCCTGATTTGCGCCACCCTTTGTCTCTATCTCATTATCGGCCTGCTATGGGCTGCGGTATTCGCCCTACTGGAATCTATATCTCCTGGATCTTTCATCGGCAATGTGCTGGATCACACAAACTCCCTGGCGAATCGACAGCAGAGTTTTGTGTATTTCAGTTTCATCACCTTGACCACCCTTGGATACGGCGATATTACGCCCCAAACCCAGGGAGCGGGGGCCCTCTGCCAGGTGGAAGCCATTGTGGGGCAGTTCTTTATGGCCATTCTGGTGGCCCGTTTTGTGAGCATGTATGGTTCCGAGATAAGCAAGGGTGGATGGAGTTCAAAGGAGTCAAAGAAAACATGATCTACCAGAAAAATCTGTAAATGGAACGCTCTTCAGGGCACTCGATTATCTCGTTCGAATGATGAATCGGCTTGACCTTCAACTACAGGATGCCCGCCGGCACTACCCGTCCGCCTTTTATGACAAGACCAACCGAAGGCTGAATGTATTGACCATCGTGCAGTCGGTGTTTGTGTCCATGACCCTTATCGCCGGCATTTACGGCATGAATTTTGAGTGGATGCCCAAGCGCTACAGACCTACGCATATGTGTTGTGTTTGGGGTTGGTTGCCACCATCGTGGTCGTTGAGATATGGATCTTTTGTCGGCCAGGCTGGTTTGACTGAAACGATTGTCCACGTAGAATAGCTGACGCAAAGATTCGAGTCTAAAAGAAGGAGGAATCATGCGGATATTTAAATTTGGTTTTGGCTGGCCCCTTCTGGTTGTGGTGCTGCTCCTGACGGGATGCAGTGGGGCACGCATAATGATGCCAACACCCAATGTCCATCTCGATCCCAAACGCAATTATTTCGCGGATCTTGCCCGGGGTCTAAAGAGTACAGAGGTGAAACTGTTCTACATCACCGACCGTGCACCGGAACAGGATGAAAAGGGCAATCTACACTACGGCTACAGGCGTTCAGCCTCATTGGGCTTCGGGACGGTCGTGGTGGATTTCGGTGTAGACTGGACATGGGATGAACTGCTCGCGGCAAGCCGCACGCAACAAAGGCTCAAGCCAGTGGAGCTCGAGCTTCGCGATGTGACAGAAATTGTACGGGCCCCAGATGCGCCCCTTCCCTTCAGGGAGGTTGATGGCAAAATCGTGGAAGAACCGCATCTGGTTGCGCAGCGGGAGGAGGCCGCTGAGGCTTTCCGACGGGTCTTGGTGCGACAGCTGGAGCTGACGCCGCGCAAAGAGATCTTCATGTATGTGCACGGTTTTAACAACAGCTTCGATGATGCCGCCTTTGCTATGACCGAACTCTGGCACTTCCTGGGGCGCATCGGTGTTCCGATCGTCTATACATGGCCAGCAGGTCACCCAAGGGTCTTCGGTTACACCTATGACCGCGAATCGAGCGAATTCACAATCTATCATCTGCGGCAGGTCCTGAGCTTAATAGCGAGCTTCCCCGAGGTAGAAAAGATCCACCTGATCGCGCACAGCCGAGGAACCGATGTCGCTGTCGCAGCAGTACGCGAGCTCACCATAGCGGCACGGGCCGCTGGGGTCGATCCCCGGAAAAAATTCAAGCTCCATAATATTATCCTGGCAGCACCCGATCTAGACCTGGAGGTTGCAACGCAACGCATTCTGGGCGACAAGATCGGATTGAGTGCGAATCGCTTTACGGTTTACACCTCTCCGAAGGACAAGGTCATAGGATTTGCAAGTGCCGTGTTCGCAAGCCCACGCGGACGTCTCGGCGCTTTCGGCCTGGATCAACTCTCTGGATATACCGGGACCGCTGTGAAATACAGCAATGCCAATTTTTCGTTCGTAACATTCTCGGACGCTGAGGGCACGTCGACCTCACAGGCGAATGGTTACGGCCACAGCTACTTCCGAAACGCCCCGACAGTGGCATCAGATGTGATATTGACTTTGCGCGACGATCTCGATCCCGGCGCACCCGGGCGTCCCCTGGAACTGATCGGTCCTCGCGTTTGGCAGGTACCCCCGGGTTATCCGACCGTAAAGCCGGCGCGGGAGCTCGGACCATCCGGCAGGGTCGATGAGTGAGTGAACATGTTTGATCGAGAGGCAGCAATTAACGTCGACTCAGTTTAGCATAGTGCCCTCTGATTAAGTAATCTGTACGTGATTTGATTGTAGATAACTATAATCGTAAGAAAAGGACCTGGGATAGAATGAATCAATGAGACCAAAGAAAACGCAAATGAAGCAGACCTACCCGACATCAGTGAGCCTACTGAAAATTCTCGTCGTGACCGCTTGCCTTGTGGTCGCTCTGATTGTGGCGCCGCTGCCCTGGATCAGCAATGTCTACGCCATAGAGATCGATGAATCCGGTGAGGTCTCCTCCGGGGCTCAACAAACCGGGGGCATTCTACCGGTCCCCGACTACTCCGGTGATCTGTATAACCGCCCGGCGTTGACCGGCGACTGGGGCGGTTTGCGCCAGCAACTGGCGGAAAAGGGCGTGACCTTTCGCTTCAACTGGTATCAGGCAGTGCAGGGAATCGTCGATGGTGGCACAGACAATCGTTGGGCCTATGGCACAAACCTTGACCTGTACGCCGATCTGGATCTGGATCGTATGGGGGTAATCCCTGGTGGCTTGGTGGCCTTTCGGGCGCAATCCCGTTTTGGTGATTCGGTGAACACGAATACGGGTCTCCTCCTCCCTGTTAACACCTACAGTGCCTCCCCTTTGACCAACCCGCCGGACGAGAACGTGCCTATCGCGATCACCGAGCTGAACTACACCCAGTTTTTATCCGAGCAGTTCGGTGTGTTGGTCGGCAAAATCACAACGATGAAGAACGCGAACGAGTTTGCGGGTGGCGAGGGACGCACCCAGTTCATGAACTTCCAGTTCCTGTTCCCGGCGGTGTACGCTCAGCTTACTCCGTACAGTACACTCGCCGTGGGGGCAGTGGTGATGCCGTCGGAGCGCTTCCTATTCTCCTCCATACTGATGAACACCACCGACTCCTCGACCACCACAGGTTTCGGCGATATCGGCGACGGGGCCACCTGGTTGAACAGCATCGACGTCCAGTACGAGGTGAATGGCCTTCCCGGGGGAAGTACCTTTGGATTTATGTACGCCTTTAACGGAAACTTCACTCGCATAGGCGGCATGAACTACGACCCGGACGTCGGGATCGTCGTTGGGAAGGAGACCGAGTCGTGGGCGCTACGGTGGGACGGATGGCAGTACCTGTTCACCGAGACCCAGCCAGGCACGCGGGTCGACCCGAGAGATGGTCTTCAGGACCTCCAGGGCGTCGGGGTATTCGCCTCCCTTGGCCTAGGCGACAAGAAGACCAACCCGGTGACCTTCGCCGCTTCCGTCGGCGTGGCCGGACGGGGCGTGTTCCCTGGTCGTGACGACGACACCCTGGGCCTGGGCTATTTCTACAACAATTTGAAGAAACCGCGGCCCCTCCTGACCGACTTCCTTCAGAGCTCAACCCAGGGTGTTGAATTCTACTACAACGCCGAGATCCTGCGATGGCTGACGCTAACGGGGGATGTTCAGTGGATGAAGAGCGCCCGGGTGGAAGTCGATGACAGCCTCGTGCTTGGGCTGCGCTGCAACATCAATTTTTGATTTATAGAGTATGCCAATTCAAGAAACCGAGACTCCTGCCCAATCGATAAAATCCTCAGAATAAACCCCATTGATCAATGAGAGCGATTGCCGGATTCATGATAAGGTCATTCAAGCATCTTCTGCCCGAGAGCTACCATCTGGATACCTCAAACATCCAGCGCTATCTAATATTTGAGATAACTGCTTCTATCTCTTGCAGCCCTCTAAATAATGAAAGTTTTAGTAATATTAGATTGATATGAAATCAATTTTTCAGAGAAAACATTTTGAATGGTCAAAGGTTCACGGGGTTTGACATTATCCTTCTTTGTGGGCTATTCTCATTCATCTTTACGTGCGACACAATCCGCTTTTAAGAGAGTAATATTCTAAAAGTGATGATATCCAGATCCCTGTTGTAACTTGTTGGGTAAAGTCGAATGAAAGCAATAATAGCCATCACGACATTGATGCTGGTTACGATTGTGTCGGTAGCGGTGGCCACTTCCGTCGACAACGAAATCGAACATCTTCTTGACTACGTTCGCCAGTCGGATGTGGTGTTCATCCGCAATGGGACTGAGCACAAGGCATCTGCTGCCGCCGAACACATGCAGAAGAAGCGGCAACACTTCAAAGACCAGATCCGGACCGCAGAGGACTTCATCAGACTCACGGCAACGAAAAGTCTCTTGAGTAATCAGCCATACTTGGTCCGCACTAGAGACGGTAACACCGAGGAATGTAGCACGTGGCTCCAGAACGAGCTGAATCGATTTCGGAAATCAAAGAAATGACTCTGGCCAACAATAGGCTCATGGGTATTCCCGCTCCCCTCGAAACCCACAGGTCGGACGTTACCAATCCAGATATCTCCAGCGAGCATTGGATCTTGGTGATTCTGTGATTTCTGCTATTATGTTGCGAGTTGGCTTAACCCGCCGAAAGTAATGACGAATTCGGACCGTCCTTTGGATATCCTGATTTCGATTTAAAATCAATGGGTTGCCTTAATTTTTGATTGCTCTCAAAAAAATTCTCACAACATAACAATGGCCCCCCGGAAACACTCCTCCTATGGTCTTTTATGACGGGGAATATGCCTTGGAGGCGAAAACAAGAAGCAAATCCGGTATAACCAACCTGGAAAGAACAAGAATAATATACAAAGTAAAAGAACTTTTTCAAAGTTTTCTTATTTCAAGGAAAAAGGTACATAAAATCACGCAACATAATAATACACGCAACATAACTGCTATGTATGCCAAACGGCTGCAACGTGTGATATCATCATTTGGGCGGACGTCAGAGGGTTGTGATATCTTCTACCTCTAACCATTTTCTGGGTGAGGTGAAACTGACTGCTGTATCCTTAAAGAGGGGATGCCGAAAGGCAGAATATGAGCTCAATATCTCATTCGAACATGGTTGAATTTGTCATTTTCCTCATTACCCAATGTCACTATATCTTGTGGTCGAGCCCTATTCAGTCTGTTAATCCAAATGTGAAGATTTCCGATAATTAATGTGCGCATAGGCTTTTGGAAGTTCTTTTTCTACAATTCTAAAACGATATCAAAAACTGTCTGAAAGAGCACCTGCTTAGGCACCTACCCGGTTTCAGAGCAAAATTCGCATCTAATCCAAATTCAACAAAAATCCTTCGCTAAACTAAGCCAAAGTAAGTTCTAATTTGCAAAAAAATAACGTGAAACTGTTAAATTCCACGCCTGTTTTTTAAAAAAAATGTGAGTGAGGTACTTTTTTGGTACTTTTTTTGGATTTTTACCAAAATCGGCGATTTTTGATTTTAAACTAAACGCTTGAGTTTATTGAAGTTTTATGGTCGGGGCGAGAGGATTTGAACCTCCGACTTCCTGCTCCCAAAGCAGGTGCGCTACCAGGCTGCGCCACGCCCCGTAAGGATCTCGGATTGGACAGGAGGAATCTAGTCACTCGAAATCGTAAAATCAAGCAAATATTTCTCTCTTAATTTCTTGACCCACGCAAAAGCATTTTTTATAATGCACGATCGATCGGTTAGGGGACCCCCACAGTGGGGGGAATATTCACGCAAAATGTGTACTTGTTATTCCCGAATTTCATGGAAATATGGTTGACAGGAGGCCTCAAATGAACCTTTGGAGGAAAATCGGTATCTGTATCGTCTCAATAATTCCCGCTTTTGTATTGAGTGGGCTCATTTGGAACATGTCTCACTCGTGGTTGTCGGTGCTTGCCACAATCGTCATTATAGGCCTTTTCATTGGTTCGGTTATTGCTGGAAAATTTTCCTCCCCGGAACAAAGCGCCCATCATCATTGAGTTGCCTGATAAAGAAAAAACAAGGGGGGAACCGGCTTAAACCGCTGATTCCCCCTTGTTGTTTTTCTAAACGATTCCCAGCTTGAATTTCAGGGATTTCATGAGTTCTGCATTTCACAGGCCATAATGGTCTGTTTGCAGAGCACGGATGTCGTTACGGAACCAACACCTGCGGGAACAGGGGAAATACGTTCCACGATGGGTTCCACCTGGGCATAGTCCACATCACCGCAGTATTTACCGGGGTTATCCGGATCCGCGTTGATCCCTACGTCAATCACAATCTGTCCTGCCTTAACATAGTCGGCGTTGACCATCTTTGCACGGCCAACGGCTGCAATAAGGATCTCAGCTTCCTGACACACTTCGGGCAAATTTTCCGTCCTTGAATGACAGATGGTTACGGTGCCGTGTTCCCGCAGGAGCAGCATGGCAAGCGGCTTACCCACCACAAGAGACCTGCCGACCACCACACATTTCTTTCCCTTGATGGGGATATCATAATGATGGATCATATCCATACATGCCGTGGGGGTACAGGGTGGAAAACCTGTGGGATCGTCTGTGAATACCTTTGCCGCGCCACCCAGGCTCAAACAGTCAACATCCTTTTCCACGGGGATCAGGGACCTTATTTTTCGTTCATCCAAATGTTTGGGCAGAGGCGAAAACATGAGGATACCGTTGACATCCTTTTTAACACCCACATCCGTAATGGCTTTCTCAAATGCCGCCTGATCAATATCTTCCGGATATTCAAATACTTCACTTTCCATGCCCACGGCGGTGCATGTCTTTTTTGCGCCGCCCTCGTAGAACAGGTCATCGGGACGGGCGCCGACCCGTACAATTCCGAGCTTGGGAACAATATTACGGCCTTTCAGGGCCTCAACCTTTTTGGTAAGTTCCTCTTTAATCGCATCCGCGACGGGCTTACCTGTAAGTCTCTCTGCCATCAATAAACCTCCTTATTTGGTTAACTTGGAAACAACAAGATCAAGTGTTTCATCGGCAAGTTTGGTTCCTTTTTCCAACAATTCGTCCATTTCCGCTTTGGTTTGATCAATAAAGCTACTGTCTTTTATGGCATTTATATTAATGATCACATTCAGTCTTCCGGCAATAAGGGCGGACTTCAAAAAAACAACGCCACAACCCACATCGGATATGGCAATCATGGTGCCGATTTGTCCCATCCTGTTATGGACCTTGATTCCCTCATACGCCTTGCGCATAATCTCCATGGGGACGGAACAGGCGACTTTACAGCAGTTTTCCATGGTTTCCGCTTTGTATTTTACTTCTTCGGGTGTGTTTCTGGGTAATCCATAGGCCTTTGATAAAGGCTCAAACACCTCGGCGTCTTTGTCCACAAGTCCTTCCAACTCGGCGATGATCTGATCGCCTTTGGCTAAAAGCTCCTTTACCTCTCCTTCAACATCAGCATATTTCTTTTTTCCTACGGTAAGATTCCCCACCATATTGGAAAGGGCCATACCGATAGCACCACCCATAGCAGCTGCGCCACCACCTCCGGGAACAGCGGCCTTGGATGCCAATACCTCTACAAAATCCTTACAAGTTTTATCCAGCATAGACATATTCTACTCCTCTCTTTAATTAAGTATTTTTGGAATATTCACTGATTAGGATCATAACAATAAATAATCGGGTAAAGATAAGCAGATGTGTAATTATTTCTTGTCAAGGTCCTTACATGGC